>ULMR01027532.1_pt1 | contig 9990 bp, 7 predicted proteins | sample 1951711 | NCBI WGS metagenome assembly ULMR01 (sample SAMEA4835556, study PRJEB28245) | human gut metagenome | biome: gut microbiome; material: fecal sample | place: Denmark | collected 2008 | reverse complement strand
AAACAGACTCTCAGCCTGCAACAGAGGCAACCGTTGCATCTGATGTAACAGATACGAGCGTTGAACCAACTCAGGCAACCGAGCCTTCACAGCCGGTAACGGAGCCGCCCGTAACTCCTACGGTTTCTCCGACTCAGCCGGTTAAGCCGAATGTGGGCGCAATCAAGAATCTCAAAAGAACGCAATATACAACAAATTCGCTTTCGTTCAAGTGGGATAAAGTAAGCGGTGCAACAGGCTATGTAATCTACTACCGCAACAATGACGCACACAAGAATTTTTCAAGATTTACATATGTAAAGTCAAATGCCTGTACACTCAAAAAGATTAGAACAGCAACCTGGTATGATGTAAAGGTTGCCGCCTATGTTGAGCATGACGGTGTAAAGTATGAGGGTAAGAGTCAGACCTACAGAACAGCTACTCTCCCGAATGCCGTTAGCGTTTCACTCAAGGAGTCGGGTGCTGCAATTACACTTTCGTGGTCAAAGAACTCACAGGCAACAGGCTACAAAATCTACCGTATGAGCAGGAACACAAACGGAAAATATGTTCTTTATAAGACAATCACTTCAAATTCCACAACTTCTTTCAGAGATAAGGGAGTTATGAACGGCAGAGCGTATTACTATCAGATTAGGGCTTACCGTGCAATCAAAAAGAACACTTACTATTCGTCACCGTCAACAATAAGATGTGTGGCAGGTCTTAATGCCGTTAATTTCAAGACAGATACAAGACTTTCAAGAGTAAATCTCACATGGGGCAAGGCAATGACCACTCCGACAGCATATGAGATTTTCTATTCAACCTCAAAGAACGGAAAATATACAAAGCTTGGTGAAACAAAGAATACTTTCTACAACACCAAAAAGCTTACAGTCGGCAAGACCTATTACTTCCGTATTCGTGCTTACAAGTATTCGGGACCGAGCAGTAACCCGAAAAAGTACAAGTGCCTCGGCACATTCCAGACAAAGAGTGTAAAGATCAGCAAGAATGCCTACGGTGTTTCAGTCGGCGGCACATATGTTGAAATCAGTATCAATCAGCAGCATATGTGGTACTACAAGAACGGTAAGCTTGTTGTTGAAACAGATGTTGTAACCGGCAACTACGGTACAAACGATACGCCAAAGGGTGCATATTCAATTATTTACAAGGCATCTCCTGCAACACTTATGCTGAATTCCCATGTAACATTCTGGCTTCCGTTCACATCTGACGGTTGCGGAATCCATGACGCATCATGGCGTTCAAGCTGGGAATACGGCGGAACAAGGTACAAGGGTCACGGCTCACACGGCTGTGTAAACACACCGTACAACGCAGCTAAGAAAATCTATAACAACATTTCCTCAGGAACCCGTGTTGTTGTTTATTGATTTTTATCCGTAGCGAAAACTTGATAAAATAATTTAAGGCTGACAGATTTTTAATAACCTGTCAGCCTGATTTTATGCTGTAGCGGTTTAATAATAAATTTTGATTTTGATATAAATTAATATAATCTTTGTACCGAAAAAGTTATTCTTTGTTGATATTAGAGAACAAGATTTTGACTTATTGACAAAATCTTGTTTTAATAATATAATAGCTTTGCTGTATTAAGCAATGATATAAAGCAAACATGAGGAGAGTAAAAAATGAAAAGAATATTTATAGTTTCACTTTTGGCTTTGACGGTTGCGCTTGGTGCGGTTGCAACGGGTTGTTCGGGCGGTAACAATTCATCTTCAACCGACAAATCTTCAAGCAAGGTTGAGTCCGTGAATGATTCATCGGCTGATGATTCAAGTACTGCTGAAGTCGGAGGTGCAGTTGACGGTGACTTCGTGTGGGATGAAAACAGTTGCATTGTCAATCTTTCAAAAGAAGCAGCAAAGAAGAGCGAAATCGTAATTCCAAAAAATTGTATTGATTTAAGAATTGATGATTGGGCAAGCGGCGAGGATAACTATTTTTCAGAAAACGATAACCTTGAAAGTGTTGTGTTTGAGTCTGAAAACATTAAAAATCTTCCTGACGGTTTGTTTGTATATGATAATAACCTGAAAACGGTTCAGCTTCCGAAAAACCTAAAGAGAATTTCAGAATTCTGTTTTAGCAATTGCGAGTCGCTTGAAACTATTGAAATTCCTGATAAGGTAACCGAAATCAAGGAATCTGCGTTCCAGTATTCAGGAATCAAGGAGATTAAACTTCCCGAATCAGTAACAACTGTCGGTGATTCTGTTTTTGCTTGGACAAAACTTGAAACACTCTATCTTCCGGAATCACTTACCTCAATTGAAAGTAGTTTCTTGACTTGTGTCGATTCTGATAAACTTACAATCTATGTTAAAAAGGGCTCATATGCAGATGAGCATTTTGCTGATTTTGCCGACAAATCAAATGTTGAAAAGGCATATTATTGATTTAATCTAAGTTATAATTAAAAAAACAGGCTGACAGATTTTTTATAACCTGTCAGCCTGTTTTTTATATGTTTTTATATGAAAGTTATTGTTAATCAGTAGGGGCGTTCATCGGACGCCCGCTTTGATGAAATTATTTGTTTATTCACATAATTTTTGATGTGATGAAAACTGTGTATAATCTGTAGCGGCGGTCAGTGACCGCCAATCGTACCGATTGTAAAATCGGTGCGACTTAACACAAATTATGCCCGAGCGTAAAATTGTTACCTTTTCTACAATGCAATGTAGCGGCTAACCTCGTTTGCAAATACACACGAAATGAATAAGTAATCGCAGAAAATATTTTGTTTATTAATATATAATTATAAGATGGCAAAGATTATGCTTATCTTCGTTTTGGTTGCAAAACCAAAACGATTGGCGATCACTGATCGCCGCTACATTATTTCGGTAACTGCATTTCATTTATAAAATTTGTTTTAACATATAATTTATGCCTTTACTTGGCAGGCGTCCGATGAACGCCCCTACAGTATGACGGTAGTTTTGCGGCATTAATAAAAATGTTCCCTCACGAACTTGGTTGTGTGGCGGTTTTACTGCACATTTTGCCGTCAACATCTGTGTAGTATTCGCCTTTGAGCAGAATTTGCGAAATCGGAACGATTTCGTAGCCCTCGGACTTGATTGCCTCGATTACCGTCGGCAATGCTTCGGGGGTATTTTTTGCACCGTTATGCATTAATATAATACTGCCGTTCTTGATTTTTTTCATAATATTCTGCTTTATCTGCTCGGGAGTCGGATCTTTCCAGTCGAGCGAATCGACATCCCATTGCACGCAATACATATTACAGCCGTTGACCGACTTTACAACATCATTGTTGTAATCGCCGTAGGGGGCACGGAACAGGGTGGGAGTTTTGCCCGTAAGCTCCTTGATTTTTTCGTTGCAGGACTGAATCTGACCGACCATATCGGACGATGACATCTGCGTCATATGCGGATGGGTGTTGCTGTGATTGCCCACATCGTGACCGTGCTTTGCAATATCTTTTACGCTGTCGGGATAATTCTTAACCCAGTCGCCCACAAGGAAAAATGTTGATTTCACCTTGTATTTGTCGAGAATTTCAAGCAGATGTTCGGTCTGCTCATTGCCCCATGCCGCATCAAACGACAGGGCAACCTGCTTTTTGTCTGTGTCAACATAGTAAATGGGAATTTCACGCTGAGCAGCCGCACTCTGAACGGCTCGAACGGTTGATGTGACTGCAATTGCCCCTGCAAGCACTCCGATTAAAAGACAGAATCCGATTGATATTAGATTTCGTTTTGTTATGATATACAAACGCATAAAATCCCCTCCATACCAAATTTATATGAAGGGGATTTTTATTTATTCATATTTTGTTTTAATTAGGTGCGTTCATTGGGCGATAGCAGTCAAGTTAACCCTCAACATGCCATTCAATGCCGTCTTTTGTGTCCTTGACAACAACTTTCATCTCTTTAAGCTTGTCACGGATAGCGTCGGCTGTCGCCCAATCCTTTTCGGCACGGGCTTTTGTACGCTGTGCAATAAGCTCCTCAACTTCCTTGGCAAAGTCATCGTCAGCATCTGCTTTGTTGCTTTCGGGAACTTTTGTAAGGTCAAGTGAAAGCACCTTGTCAAATTCGCCGATTACATAAAGCTTTGTTGCATCGTCTGCGTCAGCCTTGAGAACATCATAAACGCAGGTGAGAGCAAGAGAAGTGTTGAGGTCGTTGTCAAGTGCCTCGCTAAATCCCTTTGTAAGCTCCTCAGCCTTTGCCATATCAGGCTCACCGTCCCTTGAAAGAGCGAAAATTCTCTTTACAAGCTTGTTGTAGGCTGTGGCTGTGTTGTCAAGGTTGTCATATGAGAATGTGAGCGGCTTGCGGTAGTGGCTCTGGAGGCAGAACATTCTGTAAACAAGCGGATTGTAGCCCTTTTCTTCAAGAAGTGAAACTGTAAGGAAACCGCCCTTTGACTTGCTCATTTTGCCCCTTGCATCGTTGAGATGAAGTACATGGAACCAGTACGGACACCACTTGTGACCGAGAAAAGCCTCGCTCTGTGCAATTTCGTTTGTGTGATGGGGGAAAGCATTGTCAATGCCGCCGCAGTGAATGTCAAGATATTCACCGCAATGCTTATAGCTGATGCATGAACATTCGATGTGCCAGCCCGGATAACCTACGCCCCACGGACTGTCCCACTTGAGCTCCTGTGAATCAAACTTTGACTTTGTGAACCAGAGAACAAAGTCAGCCTTGTTACGCTTGTTTTCGTCCTCTTCAACGCTGTCACGAACACCGACAGCAAGGTCATCCTCATTCATATTGCCGAACACATAGTAGTTGTCGAGCTTTGAAGTGTCAAAGTAAACATTGCCGCCTGCAATGTAGGCATAGCCCTTTTCAAGCAGAACGGAAATCATATTAATAAAATCGTCAATGCAGTTTGTTGCAGGCTCTACAACATCGGGACGCTTGATGTTGAGCTTTTCGCAGTCGGCAAAAAATGCGTCTGTGTAGAACTTTGCAATCTCCATAACAGTTTTATGCTCACGCTTTGCTCCTGAAAGCATCTTATCCTCGCCTGTGTCGGCATCGCTTGAAAGATGACCTACATCTGTGATGTTCATTACACGGTTTACGTCATAACCCGAAAAACGAAGATACTTTTCAAGAACATCTTCCATAATATAGGTGCGAAGATTGCCGATGTGGGCATAGTGATAAACAGTAGGACCGCAGGTGTACATGTTAACCTTGCCGGGTGTGTGCGGTACAAATTCCTGCTTTGTCTGTCCGAGAGAATTATATAAAATCATTTGCTATTCCTCACTTTTTACATTTTCCTTTTTCAGCTCATCAAGCTGTTTTTGAAGTTCAAAAATTTTATGCTCAAGATTGCACAATGCAAGTGCAACCGGATCCGATACATGAATCTGGTCAAGGGTTTCACTGCGAACACCGTTGACTTTTACTACTCTTGCCGGAACTCCGACAGCCGTTGCATTCGGCGGAACTTCGCTTAAAACAACCGCACCTGCGGCAATTCTTGCGTTGTCACCAACCTTGAACGGACCGAGAACCTTTGCACCCGAGCCGACGAGCACATTGTTGCCGAGTGTGGGGTGTCTTTTTCCCGTTTCTTTGCCTGTTCCTCCGAGAGTAACATTCTGATAAATGGTGCAGTTGTCTCCTATTATTGTAGTTTCGCCTATGACAACGCCCATTCCATGATCTATAAACAGTCCCTTGCCGATGGTTGCACCCGGGTGAATCTCAATTCCAGTCTTGTGACGACTGCGTTGAGAAATCCACCTTGCAAGAAACTTGAGGTTGTGTCGCAAACACCAGTTGGCTTTTCGGTGAGAACGCACCGCCTTGAAACCCGAGTAGAGAAAAAACACCTCTGCTCTGCTCCTTGCGGCAGGATCACGCTCCATAACCGCATCAATATCCGCTTTCAGGGTTTTAAACACGCAATCACCCTCCTGTCAAGACCGTGAGAGTATGTTCTCAGGTCTGAGAAATAAACTGTCTGTTTTGAATTATATATACAACGCCCGAAATGATTGTGAATACAACCGAAATCCAGATGAGAATTTCTCCCACCACAAAGAAAATCGGTTCAAATGTTGCCGTGTTTATAAAATTAAGTCCGACTTCGGGCAGTTCAAGCACGATTTGCATTGCAATTACTGCAATTATAGCAATCATCTGTGAAACCGTCTTTGCTTTGCCCCACATATTAGCGGCGACAACCTTGCCTTTTGAGGCGGCAATCAGCCGTATTGAGGTGACGGAAAATTCACGGAAAAGCACGATTATGACCGCAACGCAGTCACATATTCCAAGCTGTACAAAGCACAGAAATGCGGCAAGCACAAGGATTTTGTCTGCAAGCGGATCTGCAAATTTTCCGAAGTCTGTAACAAGACCGTTTTTTCTTGCAATTTTTCCGTCAAACATATCTGTGAGTGACGCCGCAATAAAAATAATCAGGGCAACGGCATTGTTGAGCGGAAAGTTTGCAAGCAATGCCACCACAAAGAACGGAACAAGAATTATTCGTCCTACTGTCAGTTTATTTGGTAAGTTCATTTTATGTGCCTTTCAAAGTTAAATATTATGAAATTGCTGAGTCTTTTAGCCACTTAGTCGATTTTGCCGACAAATTCGCCTACAGGATCGCAGCCTGTGTAATCGGTTACACGCACCTTGACAAAATCTCCTGCCTTTGGCTTTTCACCGTTACAGGTGAAGAATACACAGCCGTCAACCTCGGGGGCGTCGGCATAGCTTCTGCCGAAGAAACATTCGGCAAGCTTGTCAAAGCCTTCAACAAGAACTTCAATCTCTTTGCCAACAAGGCTTTCACAGTATTCAGCCATAACCTGCTGTTGATGCTCCATAATAATATCGGCACGCTTCTGCTTGATTTCTTCGTCAATCTGGTCGGGCATTTCAGCTGCCTTTGTGTCTTCCTCGGGAGAGTAGGCAAAACAGCCGAGTCGCTGAAACTTCATATCGGCGGCAAACTCTGCAAGCTCATTGAACTGCTCCTCGGTTTCACCGGGGAAACCTGTAATAAAGGTTGAGCGGAAGATTACATTCGGAATTTTATCCTTAATCTTGTTCATGAGTGCAGTAAGGCTTTCTCTGTCGCCGTGACGATTCATTCTGCGGAGAATATCCTTGTTACAATGCTGGAGCGGAATATCCATATATTTTACAATCTTATCTTCACTTGCAATTGTGTCAATAAGCTCGTCTGTAATTCTGTCGGGATAGCAGTAGAGAACCCTTATCCATTTAAAGCCGTCAATCCTACAAAGTCTTCTGAGAAGCTCTGCAAGCATCGGTTTGCCGTATTTATCTTCACCGAAACGGGTTGTGTCCTGAGCAATGACATTGAGTTCCTTGACTCCACGCTCAGCAAGACCTTCCGCCTCTTTTACAACATCTTCAATATCTCTGCTGCGGAATCTTCCTCGAATCATCGGGATTGCACAGTAGGAACAACGGTTGTCACAACCCTCGGCAATTTTGAGATAAGCAGTGTAGGGGGGAGTTGAAAGAATTCTTCCGCCCTCAAGTGGCAGACAAACTTTGTCGGGAAAGCTTTCGCACTTCTGTCCGTCAAGTGTTTCCAAAACGATGTCTGCGATAGTTTCGTTAGCACCGATTCCGATAACCGAGTCAACCTCGTAAAGCTGTTCGGAAATTTCCGACTTATATCTTTGAGCAAGACAGCCTGTTACGATGATTGCCTTGATTTTGCCCTCGTCCTTGAGCTTGCCGAGTTCAATAATTTCGTTAATGCTTTCTTGCTTTGCACTTTCGATAAATCCGCAGGTGTTTACAATTACTGCGTCCGCATCTGCCGGATCGTTCACAATAATGAATCCTCTGTTCTTGAGTGTGTACAAAAGCATCTCGGCGTCAACCTGATTTTTTGCACAACCGAGTGATACAATGCCTACTTTATAATTCATAATCAGTCTTCCTCTGTGTATTCTCTGAGGACGGTCTTAATGTCATCCCATCCGTATCCGAGCCTTTGCAGAGCGGCAACGGCTCTTCGCCTTATTTTTTCATCATTTATGTTTTTATATTTTCTGTCGATAACCGCCCTTATTCCGTCACACGGATCAAAGTCGATTTCTTCGATAATCTCTTCTGCAAGTTCACGGTCAATTCCCTTTTGAACAAGCTGTCTTACCGCACCTCTCGGAGCATTATGTTTTGAAAACAAAAGCTGTTCGGCATATCGTCTTGCAAAGTTTTCGTCATTTACAAGACCGAGTTCTTCCATTCGCTCAACAGCCTTTTCCGCCGATTCCTCGTCACAGGTGCGTTTGATTTTGTCGGTGAGTTCTTTTTTTGAGTGGTCACGATAGGAAATAAGCCACAAAGCCTTTTCCTTTGCACGGCGCTCATTGCTTAGCCTGATAATCTCGTGCAGCTCCTCATCATCAATCTCTCTGCCGACATCAAATCGGTTTTCAATAACTGTGCGTGCGTCAAGATTCATAACATATTCGCCGTCAATGTAGAGCGCACACATCGCCTTTCTTCGTGGTTCAACTGCGGTTATAAGCATCAGTCGTCAACCAGAACATCAATTTTTGCACCGCTCTTTTTCTCTGCCTTATCCGCAGAATCAGGCTTGATTTCTTGGTTTGCAGACGGAACTTCGGTAATTTTTACCTTTGGAGCAGGCTTTTTGCGTTCATAAAGCTTGTCAATATTTTCCCAGAGTTTCTTCTCAATTTCAGCAGCAAGCTCCTTGTCGGTTTTGAGAAGTTCCTTGACCTTGTCACGTCCCTGTCCGAGTCGTCTGCCGTCATAGCTGAACCATGCTCCTGCTTTTTGAACAACCTCAGCCTTTACGGCAAGGTCAAGAAGTTCGCCCTCACGGGAAATGCCTTCACCGTACATAATATCAAATTCAGCTTCACGGAACGGAGGAGCAATCTTGTTTTTTACAACCTTTGCTCTTGTGTGTGAACCGACCATTTCACCGCCTGATTTAAGGGTTTCAACTCTTCTTATATCAATACGAACGGAGCTGTAGAACTTGAGCGCACGACCGCCGGTTGTTACTTCAGGGTTGCCGTAAACAACACCGACTTTTTCACGCAACTGGTTAATGAAGATTGCAACGCAGTTTGACTTTGAAATTGCGCCTGCGAGTTTACGCAGTGCCTGTGACATAAGTCTTGCGTGCAGACCTACATGGCTGTCACCCATTTCGCCCTCAATTTCAGCCTTTGGAACAAGAGCCGCAACGGAGTCGATTACGATAACATCAATCGCACCGCTTCGGATAAGCGCCTCTGCAATTTCAAGAGCGTCTTCACCCGTGTCAGGCTGTGAAACGAGGAGTGAATCAACATCAACACCGAGAGCTGCCGCATATGTCGGATCAAGTGCATGCTCGACATCAATAAATGCAACATTGCCGCCGTTTTTCTGTCCCTCTGCAATGCAGTGGAGAGAAAGTGTTGTTTTACCCGAAGATTCAGGTCCGTAAATTTCAACAATTCTTCCGCGGGGAAGTCCGCCGATTCCGAGTGCAATATCAAGCGAAAGCGAACCTGTTGAGATGTGTTCAATGTTCATATGTTTATTTTCGCCAAGACGCATTACAGCACCCTTGCCGAACTGTTTTTCGATTTGTGTGAGCGCAGTTTCAAGCGCTTTGTTTTTATCTACTGCCATTTTATATACCTCCGTACTCCGCAAAGGGAGCTGATGTTTTTCAGTCTGTAACATAACCGTCACTTCAACGGCGGTTATGTTCACACTAAGATTATAAAATATGTGAGTGGAAAATGCAATAATTTGGCGGTAATTTTATCGAACAAAATTTCTAAAATCAGAGCAAAGTCCCAATAATCGCCCTCTGCACACCGCCAAAGTCAAGCGAAATTTTAAAATCCGAAAAGCCTTTGTCAGTCATAAGTGCCTTTACTGTGTCAGCTTGATTTTCTCCGAGTTCAAATGCAAGCGCACCGCCTTTTTTGAGTTT
>ULMR01040013.1_pt1 | contig 10088 bp, 8 predicted proteins | sample 1951711 | NCBI WGS metagenome assembly ULMR01 (sample SAMEA4835556, study PRJEB28245) | human gut metagenome | biome: gut microbiome; material: fecal sample | place: Denmark | collected 2008 | reverse complement strand
TATGACGGTCGCTACCCTGTATCTTCTTAATTGTACCCGCAATAAGCGGTCCGAAAACATCATAACATTCAGAGCATCCGAATCGTGAACTTGCAATGAATTCACCATATGTCATGCCGCATTTCGGACATACAACATTCACTGCCGGGTCATCGTTCCCATTATCTGACAAGAAACCCTGTGCGCCGAGAAGTCCCGACAAAAGCTTGGTAAAATGCATATCATTATCAAAAATACTTGAATAATAACTTACATCCGTATTGGCCGCACAGCTGCTGCACAGATGATGTTCATTCTTAACGCCGTTAACCACTTCTGTATAATGAAATGTTGCAACATTTTTCTGACATTTTTCACATAACATGATTATACCTCCTGTTCTCCTGTAAATTCAGCTATGACATCATCAACAAGTGCATGAATCTTATCCGTCGAGATATTACGGCACATTGCCTTGGCCACCACAACCCTGAGTTCGTCTGTAAGCTCATTCATAGCCTTAATCCTATCTATATCCAGCGCAATCACTGCCCCATGCCGTCTGTCCAACTTAATATAGCCTTCCTGCCTGAGAACCGAATACGCCTTATTAACCGTATGCATATTAATTCCTATATTATCGGCTAACTGTCTTACCGACGGGAGCGAATCACCTTCGTGTATCTTCTCATTCGCTATACACATTATAATCTGGTTACATAATTGAACATACAATGCCTCATCACTGTTAAAGTCAATTGTAAAAATCATATATCATCATCTCCCTATGACATAACCATATGTCTGTGTTATACATATACTATAACAAACAAGCGCAGAAAAAGCAATATCTTTTGCTGATTCTGCGCTGATTTAATACTTTTTTAATAATTATTTATCTTAGAGGAAAAATTCCTCGTCATCTCCGTCAGACGGCTCAAGTTCTATTGTTTCCGGCTCTTCCCCGGTTTTTTCCGGCTCTTTTTCCGGCTCCTTTTCCGGCTCCTTAGCCGCCGGTTTTTCGTCGTCATCAAATATATCATCTCCGAGGTCAATGATTTCGGTCTCGATTTCAAGCCCGTCTTCATCATTCTTCAATGGCTTAATCTCAGACGGTTTCTGTGCGGGTTCATCATCAACCTGCTGTGCCTCGGTAACAAAAGCATCCATATCCGCCTGGGTTACCTTATCTTTGACATCATCAAAATCGTCTTCTTTTACCTCCGGCTCAGATGGTGTCTCAGATGCTTCGGTTTTCTCCTCGGTATCTGTTTCAGGTACTTCAGTTTCCTCCGTTTCGCCTGCTTCAGACACTACAGCTTCCTCCTCGGCATCCTGAACCGGTTCTTCCGTTGCGGCCTGTTCTTCTTCTGCTGATCCGGATTCTGTATTCTCTTCTGCGGCAGCTAACAATGCATCCGGCTCATCCTGGGCATTGTCAGACTGTGAATCGTCATCTTCATTATCATAGTCATAATCATCTTCATCAGGTATTACCACCGAATGTTTCTCTTCTGATTTGTGTGCAGCCAGAACTACCACAAGCACTATCAATGCTGCAAGCACAACTCCTCCGGCTATAAATGTAATATTACGGCCTTTTATGAGTGATGCCTTGGACTCTGTAAGCTTATCATTGTCCTGTTTAAGTGAATCCAGTTCTTTCTGCATATTATCATCGGATATTGCCGGCTGCGATGATGTATTATTACTTCGCTGTATTGTTTTTTCTACAGTGTCATATACATACCATATGTGCTCGCCTTTGGAATTGACCGCATAGAAATATACAAATTCGCTGTCTTTATCCGGTGTGTAAACTTTGACTTCAGTGCCCTGTATCTCACATTTGGTTTCTGCCATTCCTTCCGGTTTCTCTGATGCGTGTGATGCATCCAGATATACATAAACATTCTTTCCGCTCTTGAATGCAATATACTTCTCAAAGGTCTTGGTTTCCTTATCATAAATATATATTGCACCATTCTCATCGGCATCTGTAAGGTATACAAGATTCAGTCCCGTAACGTCGTTTGTAACGGTTTCTATTGTATCACCGCTGATATCAAGTGTACCGGCTGTATATCCGTCAGGAATTTCATCCTCCGGGAAAGTCTTGCTTATAACGTATTCCTTGCCGTCTATCGTAACTGTGGTATCCTTAACCGGTTCAGTTTCGGTCTCGGTCTCAGTTTCCGGCTCGGTGGCAGGCTCGGTTTCAGGAGCTGGAGCCGGAGCGGAAGCTCTGTTTACATTAATAGTGTATGTCATGACTTTACCGCTCTTTGCATACGACTTGACAGTAATAACATTATTTCCTACTGCAAGATTGGTGTAAGGTCCTCCAACTTCTGTCTTACCACCCTGTGATGATTTAGCTGATATGTGAAGGACCGTGACATCATAAGGAACACTGCATGAATAATTTATTGTCCACTTGGCAAAAGGCTCCTTTAATGATGTCTCTGCTATGCTAAGACTGCTGAGCGTTGCATCCGAAAAAGTCGGATCTTCTGTCTCCGGCTCAGCCATAACCTGTGTTGTCGGCGAATTGGATTGTAAATCAATCCTTGTTTTTTTATTATTTTCAACGCCGAGTGCAACCATATCCGTCGCCGAGAAATTAGCAGTTCCTATTGCCTTAGGCTTAAGAACAACCTTTATTTCGTATTTATTTTTTCCACTGCTTTCGTCCCTGAACGGAATTGTACCTGACGGGCTGGTGGTTCCTACATCCGCCCCCTCAGCACTTACATAATCAAACAATTCTGCATTATAGTTAAAATTAAACTGCATTGCCAATATCGGCACAGCGGACGACATTGCTATAGTGACTGTTATATTCTGCCCTATAGTAGCCTCACCCGGGGCCGTTATTGACATACTTCCGGATGCGGCATATGCCTTATGTGACGGTATAAGAAAGGTTACCGCCATTATCGCCGCCATTATAATTACTGATATTTTTTTGACTTTATTCATATATTTACCTCGTTTGTTTAATTGTTCCGTTGTACCACATGTATATTTTTATCTCTACCATATCAAATATATCAACACCTTCAGAAGACGTATCAACATTGGCAGCTTCCAGATATGCTCCCGTCAGAGATGGTGCATACCAGCAATGAATTTTAACTTCGGTGTGATCAAATATATTAACTTCACCGTCTCCATCCACATCACCATACAACACTGCCTGATACTGTTTGAACACTTTTCCGTCAGCATCATAAACAGTTATGTAATCACCTGTTGCAATTATATCTGTTGATTTTTTCTCTTTTTTAGATGAATTGAGTACCTTTAATGTTCCGTTTGTTACTGACATCGACTTCAGTACGCTTGAAACTTTCTCACCAATCGAGAATCCATTAATATAATTTCCGTTGATCTGAAGTTTCTTATGGTCAAACGCAGTCGCGGCTTTTCTTGTAACATCCACCTTATAAGTAGTCTTATTGGATGTATTATCTTTCTCATAAACATCAATGTAAAATGTGTTCTTACCAACTGAAAGTGATTGTGCTTCTATTTTTCCGTTGGAACACTCTATGTTCTTATTCCCATACCTGAGTTTTACAACAACATCCTTATCCTCGGTTGTGAATGTAAATCCCATCTTGCTTACACTGTTGGATACTGACATGCTGTAGCTCTTCACCGTCTTATTATATGCTGATGTAAATGTTCCCGAATCAGGTTTCAAAACGGTGAGTGCTGTGCTTTTTACCGTATTTTCAAGTCTCTCAATATTAACTGTATAATACTGGCTGGCTCCGAGCTCAGATCTACATAATATCTTGAACTCATTATTTCCGACCTTCAACGTCTTCTGTCCCGTTCCGGTTACACTTGACGTTGAAGCGATTGCCGATGCAGATAATGTAACATTCTCTGTTTCATACGGAACCGTAAGGCTGTATGCATATTCATCCCTGTAAAATGTCGGTGTTAACTGAAGATTAGTGTTACCGCTCTTTACAGTGAGAGCATTCAGTTTGTAGTTAGGATTAGCTGTGCTTCTCGATGCTGGTCTGGCACATGCTGTTTTGGGCATATTATTATATACAGGTATCCTGAATGTAAATGGAGAGTCCAAAACATCATTTTCAATATATGTCGCTCTTACCGAATATCCTTCGTTAACAGGTGCAAGTAAATTCTGCATATACTGATTCCAGTACAGATATAATTCATTTACCACACTGAATTTCTGAAAGTATAAAGTGTCCTGTCCTACATTATTCTTGCTGTTTGCAATCTTGGACGCTCCGCCTTCCAATGCTTTGTACTGGCTTGTCCATCCGTTCTTCATAGCCTCCCGACCACCATTATTTATAACATCAGCAGCACTGTCTCCGGCTGCCTGAATATTAAACATATTGTAATATGCTGTTTCTTTCTTTCCTGCAGCATGAAATGTCTTTCCTCCATCACTTGTCGCAAGGCCTGTTGCCAGACTGTCTTTCAGGATATATTGTTTCTTAATCTGGTCGTATAAACCACGGCCCTTTTCCTGAATAAGTCTGGCGCAAAGCATTATTGGACTGACATTATATTTCTTACCCAGCTCAATCAATACTTCTGCATATGTACTATTTGTGCCTCCGACTTTGGCATAATCACAGTCCATCCATGTATTATCCATCATAAGTTCCAGGAGTTCTATTGTGTGGCAATCCTCATTATAGCTTAACTGTTCAAACATAAATATATTGTTCTCTGTAATCCAGTTTCTCGGATCCATAATGTATTCTACCGCAATAGTAGATGCTTGTACCCAGTCTCCACCGCTAAATGGAACCCAATCATTATTATCCCAGTCGAATGATCCTCTTATGCCAACACCCTTCCACACTGTCGGAGTCTTATACCATCCATTATCAACCCCTTTGAGTGTCATTATATTCTTAGGAACCAGATTACGGCTTAAGACCAGTTCATTCTTAATGACCGTATTCCAGTTAAGTCCCGTATTCACTGCCTCAAATGTCCAGTTCGGATGTTCCTTATGCAATGCACGCAGACTGTCCCTGTATGATTCCGGAAATGCTTCCAGTGACTTTTCAAAATTCACAGCTGCTACAACATCTATCGTCTGCTTAATTCCATATGCTCCGACAGCAAGCATAGAAATAACAGCGACTATTACTGTCGCTATATTTATCCTTCTTTTTCTAAACAACTTCAACATCTATCTATGTACTCCTATAATCAGGGCAAAAACCTATTAATAAAATTATTATAAATAATTTTACCACAAATTTCAACAAATGGCGAAATAATTCCATATTTTTCCACAAATTTCACATTTACTCCATGGTTGGGGTAGATGTATCTCTTATACCGCTAAATTCAGTTTTGAAATATTATATTTTTATCACTTTATTGGGGTTTTCGGACAGATTGGTGTGACTTCACATTCCTGTACAAACACTTCTCAGGAGCATTTTATCACTTTTTTCTAAAATCTGGGGAAGATAGTGATAGCTTAAGTATTGTATATTACATATACATTATTGATTCATTATGAAAAGGCGTAAATTATTATCCCCAAATAATAGAATTTACGAGTTGAGGTGGTAGTTTACTACTTTGACAGGGTATTATATGATAATCCATTCTCACCATATTGACCGGAACCGTCAATATGGTGAGAAATCACCTTTTTGACGGTTCCGGCTGTAACATATAATTCACCAAATCAAAAAAACATTGGACATTTGCGTTCAATACGCTTATACTTCTATTAAAGCATTTAAACTTAATTTCTACGGCATACGCCGAATTATAATCTGATATTTCGTATGAAATATTCTGAATTTTCAATGCTTTGTATCAAACAGTATTTTAATTACACCGGGCTTACTTTTATATAATTCACGCGCGGTGACACCCTTCGCACATTAAGGACTGCCTCCGCGCGTACTCTTCCACATCGGACAGCAATCTTCCGCGGCTGTTTGACGACGCCGGTACTTGATTTCGGCACGAAATCTTAGTACCGATGCGCCCGTCAACCAAGCGAGAGCGTGCCGACGGAAGATTGCCGGCCGATGTGTGTACTTTGATAATTGAATAAGGCTTTACACTATGATATAATACCACTTGAAAAGGTGGTGAAATTATGGGAGATGATAGCATGACACTTGAAGAGCAAAAGCAGATTCTCATTGATAATTACATTAACTTAATGAGAATTAAAGCTCATGAGCAGGGCTCCAACAAGGAGCTTGAATACCAGATTAAGATAACCAAAGTCAAGTTGTCAACATTTGGTATCGACATATCAGAACTTGAATACTAATCAAATTTTCGTAACCAATTAACCGTTATCTAAGGTGTAAAGTCTTATTGAAACATCAAGGCTTTACACCTTTTTATGTCTGATATAATTCACGCGCGGCGACACCCTTCCCATCTTGAAGAACATCTCCGCGCGTGTAATAATCCTTTATGCCTCGTCTATGGCCTTGCCAATGTCATGGCGCATATACTTGTTTTCAAACTGAATCCACTCGGTTGCCTCGTAAGCCTTGGCTCTTGCCTCCCTGAGGTCCTTGCCGAGAGCGGTTATGCCGAGTACGCGGCCGCCGTTGGTCACGATGCCCTCATCGGTGAGCTTGGTTCCGGCGTGGAAACAGAAATAATCATCCTTGCCGTCAAAATTCTCGAAACCGGTGATAAGCTTGCCTTTCTCATAAGCAACCGGATAACCGTCGGATGCGAGAACGACACATACACAGGCATTATCCTCGAACTGAAGGTCTATCTTGTCGAGAGTGCCGTCAATGCAGGCCTCGAATACGTCGATTATGTCATTCTTCATACGAGGAAGAACAACCTGTGCCTCCGGGTCACCGAAACGTGCGTTGTACTCAAGCACCTTAGGTCCCTTCGGAGTAAGCATGAGACCGAAAAAAATTACGCCCTTGAAAGGTCTTCCCTCCGCTTTCATGGCATCAACCGTTGCCTGATATATATGTTCTTTGCAGAATTTATCAACTTCCGGGGTATAGAACGGACTTGGTGAAAAATTACCCATGCCGCCTGTATTGAGTCCCTGGTCACCGTCCTTGGCACGCTTGTGATCCTGTGCCGAAGACATGATCTTGATGGTATTGCCATCAACAAAAGACAGAACAGAAACCTCACGACCCGTCATAAATTCCTCGATAACGATCGTGTTGCCCGCATCTCCGAACTGCTTGTCCGTCATAAGGGTTTTGACACCGGCCATTGCCTCGTCTTTAGTATTGCATATGATAACGCCTTTGCCAAGTGCAAGACCATCTGCTTTAAGAACTATCGGATAATCCGCTGTTTCAAGATATCTGCATGCATCATCGGCAGATGTAAATGTCTCGTATGCTGCGGTCGGGATGTTGTATTTACGCATAAGTTCCTTGGAAAAAGCCTTGGAGCCCTCAAGGATGGCTGCATTCTTACGCGGTCCGAATACGCGTAAACCTTCCTTCTCGAATACATCAACGATGCCGCCGACAAGCGGATCGTCCATACCGATCACGGTAAGATCTATTGCATTTGATTTGGCAAAATCAACAAGCTTGTCAAACTCCATGGCACCGATCGGCACGCACTCTGCAATCTGTGCGATACCGGCATTGCCCGGTGCACAATATATTTTATCAACCTTCGGGCTTTTGGCACAGGCAAATGCGATTGCATGCTCGCGGCCGCCGCTTCCGACTATAAGTACTTTCATAATGACTCCTTTCGATTAAATCTCTCCGTTGGCAATCATATCGATAGCCTTAGGCAGAATTATCCATTCAGCCTGCTCCATTACACGTTTCTGGAGAACCGGGGCTGTATCGCCGTCCTCAACCATTACAGGCTTCTGTAAAATGATACGTCCGGTATCGGTTCCCTCGTCCACAAAATGAACTGTCGCACCAGTGACCTTGACGCCACGCGCAAGCGCTGCTTCATGCACCTTAAGGCCGTAGAAGCCCTTGCCACAGAATGACGGAATGAGCGATGGATGTATGTTAATAATCTTGTATGGAAAAGCCTCGACCATGGCCGGTGGGATTGCCACAAGGAATCCCGCAAGCACTATAAGGTCAGGATTATATTTCTTTACACCTGCAAGCAGAGCCTCGTTAAAAAGAGCCCTGTCCGCATAACTCTTAGGTGAAATGCACTCGGACGGTATGCCGTGCGATGCGGCACGCTCAAGTGCGTATGCGCCGGCATTGTTGCTTATGACTCCGACGATTTTGGCGTTACGTATTGTTTTATTATCAATGGCATCGATTATAGCCTGGAGATTGGTGCCTCCTCCCGATACCATGACTAATACTCTTAACATATTGTCACACCTTTTTCGCCTGAAACAGCCTTACCGAGGATGAAAGCTTCCTCACCTGCTGCATTGACAGCCGCTACTGTCTTATCTGCATCGGCAGGATCTACGGCAAGTACCATTCCGACACCCATATTGAATGTGTTATACATCATTTCTTCAGCGATGTCTCCATCCTCTTTAAGCATCTTGAAGATAGGAGGGATTTCGTAACTGTCTTTACGAACCTCTGCCCTTATTCCATCAGGAAGCATTCTCGGAATGTTCTCATAGAATCCGCCGCCCGTGATATGGCTGCAGCCCTTAACCTTGATGCCTGATTCCTTGACTGATTTTAATGCCTTGACATAGATTCTGGTAGGAGTAAGAAGTGTTTCACCAAGTGTCGCTCCAAGTGAATCGTAATATGTATTAAGTGATTCCTCTGTCATAGAGAATACTTTTCTTACAAGTGAAAAACCGTTGCTGTGTACGCCTGATGACTTGATTCCGACAAGGATATCTCCGTCCTTAATGTCTTTACCAGTGATAAGGTCTTTTTCATCAACTACACCAACCGAGAAACCTGCGACGTCATATTCATCCTCAGGCATAAGTCCCGGATGTTCGGCAGTTTCGCCGCCTACAAGTGCGCAGCCCGCCATCTTACAGCCCTCAGCCACACCCTTAACGATTGTAGCTATTTTCTCAGGCTCATTCTTGCCGCATGCTATGTAATCAAGGAAAAATAAAGGCTCACCGCCGGCACATGCAACGTCGTTAACGCACATTGCAACACAATCGATGCCTATTGTGTCATGCTTGTCAAGAATAAATGCAAGCTTGATCTTGGTTCCGACTCCGTCCGTTCCGGATAAAAGTACAGGGTTCTCCATATCCTTGATTGCTGCCATTGAAAAAGCTCCGGAAAATCCGCCAAGACCTCCCATAACTTCAGGTCTCATTGTTTCCTTAACATACTTTTTCATAAGTTCCACAGATTTGTAACCTGCTTCGATATCCACTCCGGCTTTCTTGTAATCCATTTATTTGTCCTCCATGTATTTCTTATATCCGACGTTCTCTATTTTTTCTTTTTTCTTCATAACGCCGGCTTTGAGATCTTCTTTATATTCTTTAAGTCTGGCAAGAAGTTCATCATCAGATGTTGCAAGTATCTTAGCTGCAAGGATTCCGGCATTGGCGCCGCCGTCGATTGCAACAGTTGCAACCGGAATTCCGCTAGGCATCTGAACTATGGAATAAAGTGAGTCCACACCGCCTACAGTCTTAGTGTAAATCGGAACGCCGATTACAGGCATCGGGAAGATGGCTGCACACATGCCAGGGAGATGAGCTGCCCCGCCCGCTCCGGCTATGATAACCTTAAATCCTTTCTCTTCTGCCTTCTTGGCGTAATCGAAAAATACATCCGGCATACGATGTGCCGAGATTATCGTCATCTCATATTCGATGCCGAATTTTTCAAGCATCTCAGCTGCTTTGCTCATAACGCCGAGATCTGAATCGCTACCCATAACAATTCCTACTTTTGCCATTTTAAATGCTCCTTTTGTTTATTTTTATAAGCCTACGATTAATAACATTATCAAAATCACTGCCATAATGCCGTTAATCAATGTACCTGCGAATGAAAAAGTGTAATATCTGTCACTTTCCCTGTAACTCATTATTCCTACAATGCATCCGAAAACCGCTATTGTCAATGCAGTAAGCGCATATGAACCTACAACGGTACCGCCTTCGCCCCTGGCCATGAATGAAATCCTCACGGCAA
>ULMR01019113.1_pt1 | contig 10220 bp, 8 predicted proteins | sample 1951711 | NCBI WGS metagenome assembly ULMR01 (sample SAMEA4835556, study PRJEB28245) | human gut metagenome | biome: gut microbiome; material: fecal sample | place: Denmark | collected 2008 | reverse complement strand
TTGAGATTACCCCCCCCGCGAAACGTAAATAGTTCTAAGGCTTTCACCCTTGCAGAAGTTTTAATAACACTTGGCATTATTGGTATAGTTGCAGCATTAACTATACCCGCATTAATTGGAAATTATCAAAAGCAAGTAACAATTACAAGTTTAAAAAAAGCATATAGCATTATTAATCAAGCAAAAAATTTATCTACAATAGATAATGGAGAATTTGAATATTGGGACAATACACTACCTCCTGAACAATATTTAAACAAATACTGGACACCATATTTTAAAGGGGCAATAATTTGTTTTGAACACACTCAATGTGGCTATAAAGATGAAGCTTCTTGGAAAGCACCTACTGGAGATTATACTAAATTTACTTATCCTGATTTCCGTGTACCATTTATAACTGAAGATGGTATTTTATATAGTATTTCTTTGAATAATGTAGCAGACACAGATATTGGGAAAAAACTAATTTTAATTGATACAAATGGACCTAAAAGACCCAATAAATCAGGAAATGATTTCTTTTTCCTTATAAGAACAGATGAAGGAAATATTTTGCCATACGGATATGACAAATCTAACGATGAGATTGATGCAAACTGTATATCAGGCAATAAACAATATTGCGCAGCAAAAATATTTAAAGACGGTTGGACTATAAAAAAAGACTACCCATGGTAAACAATCATTTTCTTTTGTGCTAAAATATATAAGTAATAAACCTATTTTCGAAGAAAGGATTAAGGGATATGAACAAAGTAGTTGTTGGTGCACAATGGGGCGATGAAGGAAAAGCTAAAATTACTGATTTGTTAGCTCAAGATGCAGATTTAATTATCAGATACCAAGGGGGCTGTAACGCAGGGCACACAGTTGTTGCGAATAACAAAACCTTTAAATTTCACTTAATCCCATCAGGAATTTTATATAAAGGGAAAACTTGTTTTATCGGTGCAGGAACAGTTATTTTGCCTGAATATTTTGAAGAAGAAATTCAAGGTCTTATAAAAGAAGGCATTGATGTTTCAGGACTTAAGATTAACCCTCTTGCATCTATCACAATGCCTTATCACACAGAAGTTGACGGATATTCCGAAAGCACTGCAACGAAAGGCAAAATCGGAACTACGAAAAAAGGCATCGGACCTACTTATACCGATAAAATGGCTAGAATAGGTTTGAAAGTTGAAGATTTGTATTCAGAAGATGCTTTATCTGAAAAATTAGATATAATCCTTCCTTTGAAAAATAAAACATTAAAAGAAGTTTACGGGCTAAAAACATATTCTAAAGCTGAAATTTTAGAACTTTGCAAAAAATATGCAGAAATTTTCAGACCTTACGTCTGCTTTGATTGGCAAAAGACTTTAGAAGATGCAAAAAGAGAAAAGAAAGCAATCCTTTTTGAAGGCGCACAAGGGGTAATGCTTGATATTGATTACGGTACATACCCGTTTGTAACCTCATCAAACCCAATCGGAGGCGGTGCTGCAACAGGTTCAGGTTACGGACCGACTATGATTGATGAAGTTATCGGGGTTGCAAAAGCTTATGTAACAAGGGTTGGCGAAGGACCTTTTGTTACAGAACTAAAAGATGAAACAGGTGATAAAATTCGAGAAATCGGTCATGAATACGGTGTTACAACAGGCAGAGCAAGACGTTGCGGCTGGTTTGATGCTGTTACAATGAAATATGCAGTTTTAGTAGGAGGTTTAACCTCAGTTGCACTAACAAAAATTGATGTATTTGATACATTTGACGAAATCAAAGTTTGTACAGCATATAAAGATACCAGAAACGGTAAAATTTACACAAGCTATCCGACAGATGTGTTTATCCACAAATATTTAGAACCTGTATATGAAACACATAAAGGCTGGGGACAAGACATTACAGGAATTACTGATTTTAACAAGCTTCCAGAAAATGCTAAAAAATACCTTGCAAGATTGGAAGAATTACTTGAAGTTCCAATTTCTATCGTAAGCGTAGGGCCTGATAGAGAGCAAACCATTTTCAAAAAATAGATAGATTTAGCAATTTTTTTATTATTCATGTTTTAATATACATGTGGCTAGAATAAATTCAATTAATTGTGTAAATAATTATTTAATAAATAACAAACCTGCATTTAAAGGTAACGAAACTCAAACAACAAATCCTCAACAGATAAAGGAATTGTCTAATGTTCAACCTGATTATGCAGTAAAAACGCCAATGCAGTATTCTAAAATCGGAGAAATTAATTTTCCTTACGATACAAAAGCTTACTGCTATAAACTTGCAAATGGTCAAAAAGTTATTATTGTACCTCAAGACGGTGAAACAGTTTTAAGAACCTATGTAAATACAGGCTCTATGAACGAACCTGATAAACTTAGAGGAATAAGCCACTACATCGAGCATAACTTATTTAATGGCTCAAAAGGTTTGGAAGAAGGAGATTTCTTTAAACAAATAGATAAAATGGGGGCATCGACAAATGCATCCACAGGTTTTGCAGAAACTAATTATTATATTAGTTCAAATTTATTAAATGATTCTGATTTAGAAAACAAAATAAAGCTTCATGCATCTATGATTGAAACCCCGATTTTTGCAGCGGATAAACTGGAAAAAGAAAAAGGTATCGTAAATTCTGAAATAAACATGATTACCTCTGATCCGGAAAATCTTGCAATAAACAAAATGATTAAAAATCTATACGGGATTAATACAAGTTCAACCGATATGATTGGCGGAACAACAGATAATATAACAAATCTTACAAGAGACGACGTTGTAAATTATTTCAATAACAATTACTATCCGGCAAATATGGTAACAGTTGTAACAGGAGATGTAAAACCCGATGAAACAATGAAACTTATTTCAAAATATTTTACATCTAAAAAACAACCAGCCCAAACAAGACATATTGAAAAATTTAACCCGATACAAAAAACCGTAAGAGAAGATTTTATTTCTGATAAAGCAAATGCAACACATATCGTTGTAGGCTTTAACGGACCATCTTCTGATAATGCAAAAGATAGAATTTATGCGGAAGCAATTACAAGACTTCTTGCACGATCAGCAACTTCAAGAATAGATAAAAAAATTAAGCCATATAACACCTCTACTTGGGCTGAAGAAGAAAAAATCAGTACAAATCCAAAAGATGGACGTGTCTTAATGATTATGTCAGAATGCTCTGATGAAAATTCCGAAAAAGTTTTAAAAACAATTTTCAACGAAATCGGAAATATTGCAAATAATCCGCCAACAGATGAAGAATTACAAATCGTAAAAAAACAAATGCTTAACGGATTTTCTAGTATGTTTGAAGAATCTTTTGCAACAAACAACGCAATCGGGACTTCTATACTTGAAAATAATGAAGAATATCTGAGTAATTTTGAAAATATTGTAAAATCAATGACATCTCAAGATCTTGTAAATGCTGCAAAAAAATATTTAGATGTAAATAAAGCTTCTGTAACTTTAATTCACCCATCATCAGCAACAGAAGAAAGCATTAAGCAAAATTATAAAAACATTTCTTTTACAGGAGCTAAAAAAGAAGCGATAAACATGGCAACCGTAAAAGAATACAATATGCCAAACAATTACAGACTTGCAACGATAAATACAAAAACAAACAATGCAACAGTAAGCTTTGATATATCCACGAATAAATCGTTTAATGGCAGACCGTCAGCAGAATTTATACTTAACAAAATTTTAGACGAAGGCTCAATATTTAAAACTCAAGAACAATATAAAACAGATATCGCAAAATCAGGGATTGCCAGCTCTGTCGGAGCGAACGACAAATCAATCTATGCCAGCATACATTGTGACAGCAACGACATAAAAAAAGCCTTAAACAGCTTACAAGAAGTTGTAGAAAATCCTAGATTTACACAAGATGTATTTGAACATGCTAAAGCTGAACTTATAGAAACAATAAAAGCTTCAGACAAATCAGCATTTGATAAACTTGCAACAGAATTATATAAAGGACAACCTGCAGGTTATTCAAAAGAAGAAATCTTAAAAGATCTTGAAACCATAACTCTAAACGATGTAAAAGCACTTTATGATTACACAATTAAAAACGGCAAAGGTGAAATTTCAATCGCTGCACCTTTTGATAGAAAACCGGAGTTAAATAATGAAATTTTTAATACGCTTGGGCAATTCAAACCTGTAACTGCTCACTATCAAAAAGAATTACAACAATTCTACAAACCTGTTGAAAAAACAAAAGTGTTAACTGATACAAATTTCAAAAACCAAGCAGAAATTGTTGAAGCATATAAATTTAAAATTAACCAAAATATAAAAGATAAAGTAACAATAGAACTATTGAATACAATCCTTGGAGGCAATCCATCATCAAGACTATTTACGGATTTACGTGAAAAACAAAAACTTGCATACCACGTCAAATCAAATTACGAAACAAATGACGATATAGGCTTGCTTACTCTAAAAATTAAAACAACAACCGACAACAAAGAAACAGGCGAAAAAAGTTTTGATAATATTCAAAAATCTATTGACGGATTCAATAAACATATTGAAAAAATAAAAACAGAAAAAGTTACTGATGAAGAATTAAATAATGCAAAATTAAGTTTGAAAAACAGCTTACTTAATGCAAGCCATACTCCACATGGAAAAACAATGAGTATTTTAACAGGTATGGATTCACCTTATGGAATTTCATTAGATAATCAATTTTTCGAAGAAATCGACAATATTACAGCAGATGATATTTATAATGCTGCAAACTACATTTTTGCAGGGAAACCGACATACTCAATCCTTGCAACAGAAGATACACTTAATGCAAATAAAGAATACTTTGAAAAATTATCAGCATAATTCTTAATTATTTAATGCTTTTAATATCATATTTTACGCCATGGCCTGTTGTTGTTAAATCAAGAGGTACAACATATTCACCGCCACAAGCATTCACAGTCCACTCTTCAGACCAAGTTCCGCCAATTTCTCTACCGTTTCTGTTATATTCGATGTTGCTTTTTTCTTTGATAACCTGAGTATTCTTTATCGACATATCTCTGCAGCCTTTGGTATCACGAGCAACTTGTGCATACACATAACCGAGAATAACTGCCTGCATATCCATCGGTACTAAAGTTTTACCAACTAGCGGCAACTCTGTTCCAAGATAAGATCTTGCACAAACAACTGTCGGGCAAATCATAAATAATGCAAAAAAACATACTAAACTCTTTTTCATAAAAATCCTTTCAAATGCTATATTCCATTTTAACATATTACACTATAAAAGACAAGCTTATATAAAACAAGCCTGCCTTTTATAAAGTTTTTCCCCTAAAATTCACCCTTAATTATTTTCAAAAACATCACGATAAGAAGCAATAGTATAAAGAATGGCACTAATACCTACTAATCCATAAACAATTCTTGAAATCAAAGTCATATCGCCAAAAATTAAAGCGACTAAATCAATGTTAAAAAATCCAACAAGTCCCCAATTTAAAGCTCCTACCAAAACTAAAATATAACTGATAATTTTCACAATCTGCATAAATTTACCTCACTTTCAAACTCAATAATTTAATGAATTAAAGAATTTTTAAATTGGTAAATTGGGCAATAAAAAAAGAGCCTGTAAAAATTACAGACTCTTTTTTCTTTTATAATCTTCTACAAATTATAATTTAGAAGCAACCATCAAAGTAGTTTCAGCTAATCTTGTAGAATAACCCATTTCGTTATCATACCAAGAAATAACTTTAACCATATTGTCGCCCATAACTCTTGTTAATAAAGAGTCAACAGTTGAAGATTGAGAAGAACCAACGTAATCTGAAGAAACTAATGGTTCATCAGAATAGCAAAGTACGTGTCCGTCAGCACCTTCTTTTAATGCAGCGTTAACTTCTTCAACAGTAACTTTCTTTTCAGTTTCGAATACAACATCAACCAATGAAACATCCGGAGTAGGAACTCTCATTGCGAAACCGTCTAATTTTCCTTTTAATTCAGGAATTACAAGAGCAACAGCTTTAGCAGCACCAGTTTTTGTAGGAACGATGTTTAAAGCACCAGCTCTAGCTCTTCTAGGATCTTTGTGTCCAGCATCCAAGATTCTTTGGTCACCAGTATAAGAGTGAACAGTTGTCATCAAACCTTTAACGATACCGAATTTTTCTTTAATAACTTTAGCTACTGGAGCTAAGCAGTTAGTAGTACAAGAAGCCATAGAAATTACATTGTGTTTAGCTGGATCGTACATATTGTCGTTTACACCTAAAACGATTGTAATATCTTCATTTGAAGCAGGAGCTGAAATGATAACTTTTTTAGCACCAGCATCGATATGAGCATGAGCTTTTGTAGCATCTGTGAAGAAACCTGTTGATTCAACAACGACTTCAACACCTAATTCTTTCCAAGGTAATTGTGCAGGATCTTTTTCTGCGAAGAATTTAATTTTTTTACCGTTTACAATGATACCTTCATCATAAGCTTCAACTGTTCCTTCAAATTTACCCATTACAGAGTCATGTTTGAAAAGAAGAGCAGCTTGTTCAGGTTTCAAACCAGGGTCATTGATTGCTACATAATTAATTTTGTCAAAAATACCTTCTCTGATAGCGGCACGTAATGTGTTACGACCAATTCTACCAAAACCGTTAATTGCTACATTTACCATAAGTGTTTTCCTTTCTTTTGTAAAACTCTCACATAAAATTTTATATCATCAACAAAAAAACTAATCAAGTAGGTATGAAGGTTTAAATTGTTAAAAAAAAGTTAATTATTCTCAAAACGATTGTACTTAAAAAATTCAAATCTATATCAATTCATAAATTTGAAATATAAATATAGCTTGAAACAATAAATTACTTGTGCTATGCTCTGGATTGTAGAATTCAGGACATTTTTGAATATATTCCTGACAAAGATTAGGGTAAAACAACAATGAGAATAGCAAGTATTTCAAACTATCAGCATTTTAATGGAACTTACAACAATAACAACAAAAAAGAATCTTTTTTGGACAAATTTCACACTTATGCTAAAAATTCTGCGGATATGACAGACACAATTGTTGTTGCACGAACAATTTTCAAAGGATACCTTGGAATTATGGCAGGAACAACACTTGTCACTTTAGGCGGACTCGTAAACAAAACCAAACATCCAAAATTGTTTAAAGGCACAATGATTGCAGGTCTATTATCATCTTTATACGGAACTTACGCATTTGTAAGACCTTTTATAATTAAAGATGCACCTGGAGTTGAAACAAAAAAAGATAAATAATAAAAATTTAGACAGGTGAAACACAAGCTGAAATTGCATCAATCAGACGTTTTACAGGCACTATTTCAATTCTTTTATCATCAATTTTGTTAGCATAAGGAATTATTGCTTTTTTAAAGCCTGTCATAACAGCTTCATTCAAGCGTTTTTCAATATTATTAACAGGATGAATTTCTCCTGACAAACCTATTTCACCAATTATAACTGTTTGCGGATCAACAACAACATCTCTTGCACATGTTGCAACGGCCAAAGCAATTCCTAAATCTGCAGAAGGCTCATATACATCAATTCCGCCCATAACATTAACGTAAACATCTTGTTTTGAAAGGTTTAAGCCAACTCTTTTTTCAAGTACTGCAAGAATTTGCAACACTCTGCTTGTATCAACTCCATTCGTAACTCGTCTTGGAGAAGGATAAGGAGTTGTTCCGACAAGAGCCTGAATTTCTACCAATAACGGTCTTGTTCCCTCATTTGTAACAACAATTGCGCTTCCGGGAACTGATACTTGCGATCTTTCATTTAAAAATAATTCATTAGGGTTTGTCACACATTTCAAACCGTCAGTACCCATTTCAAAAATTCCGACCTCTGAAGTGTTCCCAAAACGATTTTTCATAGAACGAAGCATTCTATAAGATTTATACTTATCGCCTTCAAAATATATAACAGTATCGACCATGTGCTCAAGCACCTTTGGACCTGCAATATTTCCGTCCTTTGTAACATGACCGATTACAATTACGGTAATATTTTTTGATTTTGCAATATGCATCAAAAGGTTTGTACATTCACGGATTTGAGAAACGCTACCAGCAGAGCTTGCAACATTTTGAGAATAAATTGCCTGAATACTGTCAATCACAACGACATCAGGCATTAAATTTTCAATTTGAGATTTTATATTTTCCATTGAAGTCTGCGGATAAATATACAAGTTATCTGCATTAATAGAAAGTCTTTGCGCCCTTAGTTTTAATTGGCTTGCGCTTTCTTCCGCAGAAACATACAAAACTTTTTTATTATTTTTGCAAAGCTCACCGCTAGTTTGTAACAAGATTGTAGATTTACCTATTCCTGGATCACCAGCTATTAAGACAAGAGAGCCTTGAACCAATCCGCCGCCTAAAATTCTGTCAAATTCAGAAATATTTGTCGGAACTCGAACTTCTTCTCCGATATGAATATCTTTCAAAAGTTCAGGTTTTTCGGTATTTATAAATTCATCATGCACTGATACCTGTTGAGGTTTAGCATTAAACTGAACTTCTTCGGTTAATGTTCCCCAAGCACCGCATTCAGGACATTTCCCAAGATATCCTGCCGTTTCATACCCGCATTCTGTACATACCCATTTTGATTTAACTTTTGCCATAGAAAAATTATACAATAATTGCATAAATCTTACAACATCGATTATTTTAAAATTTATATAACAAAAAGGGGCGATCAAATTGTGACCGCCACCTTTTGTATTTTTGTATTTTTTATGTTTTTATTTTCTGCCTGTTTTATTTATCAAAGATACATCATCAACTCTCAATGCAAAGTATGGTTTGATTTTATCAGATTCTTGCAAGAACATTACAAATGTATCGTCAAAATTGAAATCACGAGGTTTTACTCTTTCAGGCATCAAAGATGACATTGTAACCGCGATTGCAGCTTCCGATTTCAATTTAACCCCTTCATTATCCATTTTAAAATCTATTGTTTCCAATGCTTGAGAAATCAACATATCAGTTCCTTGAATTTTGTGATTACACAATTCATCAAAAGATTTTTCTCTATATAAGTTGATATTAGGAATTTTTAATTCATCATCAGAATTGAATTTTCTTGGTCCTTCATAAGTGTCTTTCTTCCTTAACATATCAGCATATAATTTGTCGAAAGTCTTGTTATCTTCTGTTCTGTATAGATAAACAACATCATTTCCATCAGTTCTGATTGAAACAGCAAAATCATTTTTTGAATTATAGAACAATACATTAACCATATTATCCAAAACTTTATCGCTGTTTTTATCAATTCCGAAGTAATCAACTTTTTTGAAAGAATGAGCAAATCTTGCAGGTTTCAACTTATCAAATGCAGTCAAAAATTTAAAATCCTTTTTCAACATTGCATACAAGAAATATTTTCCAGGTCCGGGAGTCCAGTCAACTGAATCTAAAATATCACTTGTTTCATTAAATTTTTCTTTTATACCTTCTTCAATCTGTTTTTTAAGCTCTGGAGAAGTTTCACCGTAAGCCTTATAATATGAATTTTCAGAAAGCTGATCTACATTAAATTTTTGTTTGTTTAATTGTTTTACAAGCGGAGATTTGTAACCTTCAAATTTTACAGGTCCTTTAACAATTCCGTCCATCAAATCATTCCAAACAAGCTGGAATGTGCCAACCCAAACTCTGTTAGCCTGAGATGATTCATAAGACATTACAGGCAAAACATCTAAAGTTTTATCCGCTTTTGCCATAACGCTTCCGCTTGCCAAAAGCAAGATACTTAACAATAATACTAGTTTTTTCATCTTTTCTCCTTATTTAACTCACTGCTATTTTATATTCAGAAATCTTAAAAAACTTTTCAAGAAACCTTTTGCATTTTTTTCATGAGGAATATTAGCACACGCATAATATTTTTCATAATTATTTATAATATTTTCAGGCAAATTTTTCCCTCTTTCAAGAATATTCGAAATAAATTCAAGATAATCATCCTGTTCCTCACGGTATAATTTATCTCTTGCGCGAATATCCTCATCAGCCTCATAATGAATTAGAGCATGATAAGCCGCCTGAATACTTTTATCATCAGTATCACGCGGAAAATTTAAAATTGCTTCCCTCACACACATACGAGAAATTAACACCTGACGTATAAGCGATGCAACAAAT
>ULMR01009222.1_pt1 | contig 10260 bp, 5 predicted proteins | sample 1951711 | NCBI WGS metagenome assembly ULMR01 (sample SAMEA4835556, study PRJEB28245) | human gut metagenome | biome: gut microbiome; material: fecal sample | place: Denmark | collected 2008 | reverse complement strand
CGGCGGTGCCGTAGAGGTTACCATTACCGGTAAGAAAGAAGTTACCAAGGTTAAACTTTCTCCGGAAGTAGTTGATCCTGATGACATAGAGATGCTGGAAGATCTTATTGTTGCGGCTACCAACGAGGCAATAAGACAGGTTGAGGACAGCACACAGGAGTCTATGGCTAAGATTACGGGAGGACTCGGAGGAGGATTTCCTTTCTGATGGATTATTACGGAAAGCAGATAAGCAGGTTAATTGAAGAATTGGCAGGACTTCCGGGCGTTGGCGCCAAGACGGCGCAGCGCCTTGCTTTTCATATAATCAATATGCCAAAGGAGCGCGCGCAAGGGCTCGCGCAGGCAATAGTCGATGCCAAGAACAATGTACATTATTGTAAGGTATGCCAGACACTTACGGACAGTGATGAGTGTCCTATCTGCCGGGATACACAACGGAACCATAAAGAGATTATGGTTGTTGAGAATACAAGGGACCTTGCGGCATATGAGAAAACCGGCAAGTATACCGGAGTGTATCATGTATTGCATGGGGCAATCTCGCCGATGCTTGGAATAGGCCCGAACGATATTAAGATTAAAGAACTTCTCATAAGACTTCAGGGAGATGTTGATGAGGTTATAATCGCCACGAATTCAAGCCTTGAGGGAGAAGCGACGGCGATGTATCTTTCCAAATTGATCAAACCGACGGGAATAAAGGTTACAAGAATAGCAAGCGGAGTTCCGGTCGGAGGAGACCTTGAATATATAGATGAAGTTACGCTTCTACGCGCGCTTGACGGGCGTACGGAGCTTTAGTATACGGAGGCACTTATGCCGCAGGAGCATATTTTAGTCAATGACATAATTGCAGACCACAAAGAGCGCATGCTCAACCTTAGAAAGTATTATCCTTTTTTCAAATTGTCTGAGGTGTCCTTCTCATGGTTTAAGGACGGTATTTATGACAATCTTGATATGGGATATATTCTTATGGCTGTCCTGCGCTTTTTTATTGAGGAAAATAACTTTAAAGAACGCGATGTTACATATCAGATGTATTATGATTTTATGAGCGCATGCATCAGACGTGATTTTGCCGTTACGCTCACACCGGAGGATAATAAGGTTCTGGTGGATTATATATTCGACAAACTCAAGAATGACGGAAGACCGTTTATGTTTGAGTATTATGACCCGGTTGACCGGGTACGCAGGGTATCGAGGGTGAAGCTGCTTGAGAGCAGAATACAGGATGGAACGGTATGGTATTCGATAAGTCCGGACGGAATAGAATTTTATCTTGAAACCAAGGAAATCAAGGATGAGAGCCGCATTAACGTAGAGCAGCTTCTTCTCGAGAAAATGATTGAGTCCGAAGATTTCAAGGGCGGAACAGAAGTCGTTAAGAGGATTAACGAGGAAGTGGAACGGTTGAAATTACGCCGCAATAAAGTGCTTGATATTCTCTCTGAGGATGTATTTGCCGGAGTTGATGCGTATGAGAATTTCTTTGATACGGGAATAAGATGGTTCGCGGACGAACAGAAATTGTTTGCCAAGAACAGGGAATTGATCGAATCGGCAATGAGCCGGTTTGGCGATGCGGACGATAGCCGTTCTTCAAAAGCTGCGGAACAGATATACAGACTTGATACGGAACTCAAAATAGCGATGAATAATCACAGTGAACTTCTTAAAGCCTGTACGGAACTTGGAATCAGGACTGATGAAATCGTGAGAAAAGCAAAGCTCGGCCGGTTAAGAAGCCGGTTTGATTTCAAGGGCGCACTTGATATTATGATTAAGAAGGACATGCCGCAGGCACTTGAATATGTGGTAAAACCGTTTCTTGGACTGAATATACATAAGACTTTTGATCTGGTCAAGGTCGAAGATATTCTCAGTTACAGGCCGTATGAGGCAGAGACACCTGAGCAGATAGAAGAAGAGACGGCGGCAGAGATTGTATTTGAGGATGAACTTGATGATGAACGATTCAGGCGGAATGCGGGTGCACTTATGCATGTGCTTCTGGAGATGCTCACGAAGAATGATGAGTTTACATTGGGTGAATACAATGACGCAGTTATGAACATTTTTGGCAGTGAAGTCTTCAAAAATGGGGATTATTATGCTTTTCTCGTACATCTTTGCGGAAAAAAAGATTATTTTATGCAGGCCGGCGAGAATACCGGAGAAACTTTTCTTGATGAGATTATAGCAGGGCTTATGGACAGGGAGGAGTTCCTTAAATACAGCGGAATGCATTTTATACTTGAACTGGCGGATGGTAATTTGCACGAAATCATTCCTTATACGGGAATGAGCATTACTGATTTTACGATAAAAAGGATTTGACAGAGAGGCAGGGCAATATGGAGAACAGAAATCTTGAAAAGGCACTTGATATTGTGACCGCGCTTTTTATGGGCGAGGATGTGAAAGCCGGCGGCGCGAATGCGATGCTGTATGATGAGTATAGCCATAACAGCGAGGTATATGACTGTGTTGTACAGATTTTAAAGAGATTTGACATTAATCTGTATGAATATAACGATTCGCTTTTCATAAGCGCCGGTGCGGACAACAGAGTATTCGGCTATTCCAACGAGGAATTAAAGAAAATAATGGGACTCAGACTCAATAAAGAACTTTTTTTGGTGTACTTTATAATATATACGATCATAATCAGATTTTACAAAGATTCCATGACAGGGACATTTCTGGAATATATCAGGCAGGAAGATATTGTGAAAGCGGTGAGTGCATCTCTCGGAGGAATGATAGATCACTCATCCGGAATCGTGATGGATGAGGCGGAAGAAAAATCGTTCAAGGCAGTTGCACTTGTGTGGGACGAACTCCCGGATGTAAGTGTTGAAGACAAGGGAGGACAGAGGGCAGCAAAGAATTCGCGCATGGGATATGTGAAGCTGACATTTAATTTTCTGATTACGCAGAATCTGTTTATAGAATCGGGAGAATTGTATTATCCTACTCCGAGATTCAAGGCAATCGCCGAGAAATATTTTGAGGAAAACAGAGGACGGCTTCATGAGATTTTGTCGTCGGATAAGGAGGAAGATACAGATGCCGCAGATTAACAGAATCAGGGTAAACAATGTAAAATATAATTTCGGTACACAGTTTTATGATGATTTTATGATGCGTTTCTCATGCAGAAACAGTATATATGACCTTGCAAACGGTGGTGGCAAGAGCGTGCTTATGCTTTTGCTGCTGCAAAATCTGATACCTAACTGCACGCTTGATGACAAACAGCCGGTCGAGAAACTTTTCAGGACACCGGGTGTTAATACGGTAATTCATTCATTGATAGAATGGAAACTGGATGCGTGCGATGTAAGGGATGGTTACCGCTATATGACAACAGGTTTCTGCGCGCGTAAGGGTAAGGATAATTCCGAGGATTCACAAAGGGAGCTCGCGAGCATTGAGTATTTTAACTATTGTATTTTCTATAAGGAATTCGGTGACAACGATATTAAGAACCTGCCGCTTTCAAACGGAAGTGAACGTGTGACATACAATGGACTTAAGGCATATCTGCGCGACCTCGAAAAACATGATTATGGGGTTGAGGTGCACATTTTTGAACGAAAGGGAGATTATCAGAATTTTATAAGTAATTACGGACTTCATGAGAGCCAGTGGGAGATTATCCGCGGAATTAATAAGACGGAGGGACATGTCCGGACTTATTTTGAAAACAGTTATAAAACAACAAGGAAAGTTGTTGAGGATCTTCTCATTGAGGAGATAATCGAGAAATCCTATAATAACAGAATCCGCAACGGTGAGGCAGATGATGACGAAATGGCCAGGACACTTCTTGACATCAAGGACAAACTCATTGAACTGGCAAAGCGACGTGGTGAAATTGCCGGGTATGACAGACAGATGGAACTGCTGGATGAATTTGCGGGCGGACTTGGGACAATTGGAGAATTGTATGACAGGAAAGAGCGTACAGCGGACGGACTTGTCGGATGTCTTATGGCATGCCGGAGAGAGCTTGCGGGAAAGAAAGAGCAGCTGGAGAATCTTGAAAACACATACGCATCGCTGGATGAGGAATATGATGTGGCATCCGCCGGTGCAGCCCGTGCGGAGATAGAGGAAGAGTATAACGAACTGAATGAATTGAACAGTCTTATAGAGGAAACGATAGCGGCAAGAAATGCGATTTCAGACCGCAGCGCCGGTTTTAAAGAACAGATAAGGCTTAATGATATTGCGCTGGAGTACAGGGATTATACTGATGCGGGTGCAGAGTATGATAAATTAAAAGAATTGATTGCCAACCGAAGCAAGGATGATGAAGAGATAATTGAGTCCATGCACCGGCTGGCTGCTTTGAAATACAGATTTTATACCGAAAAAAGAGCATTAAATCTGGAGGGTCTTAACCGGGCAGAGGAAACGGCAGCTGACATTAAATCCGAATATGAGGCAGAGAAGGAGAAGGTGCGCGCTCTTTTTGCGGGGATGAGCAGCGAAAAGGGAATATATGATGAGGTCAACTCAATCTGCCTTTCCAAAGAAAGCAGCCTGATGGCAGGCCTTAAGGAGTGTTCGCTTATAGTTGCGGATGCGCTCGGCCAGGCATATGAAGATAACGGAAATGATATTGATAAGAGCCGGGAAAATATCGCGTCACTTGACGAAAATACCGTTAAGTGTGCCGGAATTATACGCGATAATGAGAAGAAAGCAGCTGTTGCACGGAACAGATATGAACGGATGAAGGCGGATTATGACAAAGCGGCGACGCGTTATGAAGCTGCCGTAAAGAGAACCGGACACATATCAACATTGTGTAATATATATAATTGCAGCCGTGATGCGCTGATACACACGATGCATCAGATATATGACAGCACATTAAAACAGCAGATAGAGAAGGAAAATGAAATTAACAGTCTTCAGGCATATCTTGGCAATATCAAAGAGCATAAAGTGCCTGATTATGACAGCAGATTTGAAGCGGTTCTCGATTACCTAAAGGGTCGTTACGGAAATGCTGTCCGTGCGGGACGTGATGCCGGCGTGGATATGATAAGGGAATATCCATATCTGCCTTATGTGATCGTTGCCGGTGATGCGTATGATGCGATAGCGGCGGATAAGGTTATTTATTCGATGAACACCGGAACTTATATGGTTCCGATCATCAGAAACGAAATGGATTTCCCTGATGCAGGCAGTATGAATGCCGCATATAAGAGAATGGATTTTCTGTGGGATGAAGCGGCACTTGCAGCCGAGACAGATAATGTATCGGAGGAACTAAAGACAGCAAAAGAGAGTCTTGTGAGCATCCGCGATAAGGCCGAGGTTATAAGAGATGATATCGTGACCGCAAGAACTGTTTTAGAGGATGAACCGGCGGAAATAATCAAATCGGAGCTTGGTCAGATCGAAGAAGATATGGCACAGCTGCAGGATGAAATCGAGCTGTGTGACAGGACAATATCTAACGAAACTGTGAGAAATGAGGCATTGAAGAAGGCTCTTGCAGCTGAAAAAGAACATCTTGATGAATGTATGGCACGCAGAAAGATGCTTGAGGATAATCTTGCGATTTATGCCGAACTTATCGGGCTGCGTGAACGCAGAAATAAAGTCCGTGCTGAGATGGATAAGGCCAGGGCGGAATACGATATTGCTGCCCGGAACGAGGAAAATCTTTCCGTGAAACTTGAAAATGCGGTCAATAATCGTGACAGAATAAGAGCTGATATTGATAGGGATGATGAAGTCTATAATAGTATTTACAGACCGTATTACCGTGAAAATGATGATGCCGCCAACCCTGAGGGTATGCTTGAAGAGGCAGTCGATGCCAGGTTTGCGGCTTTGCAGGAGCTTATAACCGGCCGCAACGGTGATATAGAGGATAAGACAAGGCTTATGAATAACTGCCGCGCGGCAATGGATAAATCTGAGAGGAGCATAAAACGCAACGGTATGTCGCTTGAGGATGCCAAAGAGAATCTTGAAAAGGGACTGCTTGTAATACGCGATGAGGCATATATTGAGAACCTGCGTCGTGAAATTAACGATTCAGACCGCAAAGCGGCTGCAAAAGATTCCGAAATAGATGCACAGTCAGCTTCCAGAAACAGAATCGAAGGAAGCATTGAGCATGCGCGCAGAGTGTATGAGGAGAAATACGGCACATTTGAACGCACAAGCGATGATAATCCGAATGAGAGCATAGCTGTGTTCAGACATAAGATGTCTGAAATTACATCAAGACGGAGTGATATTAAATCGCAGATAAGACAGCTTGAAAATGATAACAGGGATGCGATGGTCATGGAACGCGACCTGGAAAGGATTGTCACCAATGCAGGACTTTCCGGACGTGAAACTGCTAATGGAATATTGACTGCGGATGTGTCTTTATATGATGAATTACGTAAAGAATATAACCGTGTTCTCAAAGAGGAAGACAGACTCAAAACAGATTTTTATAACAGAAAACAGAAACTTATAACTTCACTGGAGGACCTTAAGGCATATGAACTCGCGCAGGAAATCATGGCATCGGTTGAGCTTCCGCAATGTGTGGCAGATGTGACGGCAATGGTGGATGGACTTAAGCAGACCAATGAATGCATAGCGCTTGAACGTGACAGAATTGACAAAAGCCTTGGTGAGATGGAACATATTAAGGACAGGTTTGAGGACAGATGTATACAGATATGCAGCAATATCAGAACCGAACTTGACAGACTTCCTAAGTTATCGCGTATTACATTGGATGATGAGGTTATACCAATAATCACATTATCGGTTCCGTATATCAGGGAAGATATGTATAAGGACAGAATGTCAGTATATATCAATGAGACGGTGTCGGCGGCAGAAACCTTCCATTCTCCGGAAGACAAACTCAAATACATTAAGGGACGGCTTTCATGGAAGCGGTTGTTCTCAGTCGTAGTCCAGGATATGAACAGTATTAAACTCTCGCTTTACAAGAGGGAACATATTAAGGACCAGAGCCGTTATCTCAGGTACGAGGAGGCGGTCGGTAGTACCGGCCAGTCGCAGGGTATATACATACAGTTCCTTATAGCGATTATCAATTATATTGCATGTCTGAATTCAGCCAATAAGGATTCACAGATAACCGGTAATACTATTTTCATAGATAACCCATTCGGTGCGGCGAAGGATGTGTATATCTGGGAACCGATTTTCGGTATGCTTAAGACCAACCATGTCCAGTTAATCGTTCCGGCAAGAGGCGCCACACCGGCAATTACCAGAATGTTTGATGTGAATTACATTCTCGGACAGAAACTTGTGGCAGGCAGACAACAGACAGTTGTTGTCGATTACAGAAGTCAGGTTAAAGCCGATGAGATGGAATATGTGCAGCTTGATTACGAACAGTCAACAATCGAGGATTTTTTTAACACATGATTTTTGACATTGATATGCCGCTGTGATACAATGAATTATTAGAGAAAATTCCGCTTTACAGAATGAGAGGTAATTGGTGTGGACCGAGTTGAATTTGGAATTAAACTTGAACAGATAAATAAATTACGTGACAAAGGCGATTATGAGGCAGCGGCCAAGGTCGTTGAAACAATCGAATGGCGTAAAGTCAAGAAATGGTCAGAACTTGCCATTGCCGAGGACGTTTATGAGAGAGCCGGAAGGCTTAAGGATGCACGCAATATCTGTGTGTATGCCTATAACAGAAATCTCGGTGGCAAGAGGCTTATATATAAGCTCACGGAGATATCAATTGCGATAGATGATCTTGATGAAGCCGATGATTTGTATAACGAATTCGTAGAGGCAGCACCGAGGGATACGGAAAAATATATCCTTATGTATAAGCTTAACAAGGCACGCAAGGCGCCGGTTGAACGCCTTATAGAGATTCTTGAAGAGTACAAGCAGAGTGAACTTGACGAACAATATGAATATGAACTTGCCGAACTATATGCTCAGGCGGGAAGAATTGATGAATGTGTGCGTGAATGTGATGATCTGATTCTCTGGTTCAATGAAGGAGAATATGTTGAGAAGGCATTGAGGCTTAAGAACCGTTATGCCAAGCTTACCAAATCACAGCAGGCCAAGCTTGATATGATGGAAGAATACCGCGCGGCCGGTATGGAATACAGCACGGTTATGCCGGAATATGACAGCGAACCTGACATTGAACATGAGGAAGTTAAGGAACCTGAACCGCAGGAAGAATATAAGGTACAGGAAAAAGATTATTCTATATATGATACTCAGAACATACAGGCACAGCTTGCCGAAAGCATGGCGAAGATTCTCGGTGGAATAAACGGTCCGGGAGAAGAAGAGGCGGTTGAGCCGGAAATAACCGAACCGGCCGGAATTGAAGAACCGTCGGAGACCACTGAAGCCGTGGAACCGTCGGAGACTACTGAATTCGTGGAACCGGAGGAAGACACATGGGAAGAGCCGGAAGAAGCCGAAGAGCCCGAAGAACAGCCGGAGGCGGAGAAAGAACCGGAAGAAGCCGAAGAACAGCCGGAAGTAGAGAAAGAGTCTGAGCCGGACAGTATTGAAGATAAGTATAAAGATATATATGAGGGCATAGACGAACCGACCAAGGAAATCCGGATTAATACGCATCATTGGAACAGATACAGAAGCGTTATGGAAGATGACACTAAAGAACCGATGACAGCAGATGTTCCGTTGCCTGAGGGAGCGCTTCCTAAATATATCGTTGAGAAGAGTGAGATGGAGGGCGAGGCCGGTACCAATCCTGAATTCATTATAGAAGATTTTGAGACGATCATAGAGAAGCAGGAAGAACCGGTGGAAGAAGAGAGCGTCGCAGAGGCAGCTGAACCTGAAGAAGATGATGAGTACATGGTCAGACTGGTAACCGAAGATGACGAACCGCAGGAGGAACCGGAAACCAATGAGACGGGGCCGGAAGAGTCATTGGAAGAAGCTGTGAAAAAAACAGTTTCGGAAGCTGCAGAGCCGGAGGAAAGTGAAGTAATAGACGGTCAGATGGACATAATGCAGTGGATGGAATCCATGCAGGATACAGTTGTGGAAGATACACCGGAAACTGATACGGAAACCAAAGCTGCAGAGCCGGAGAAAATACCGGATGATGAACAGATGATCAATGATGCAGCGGAAGATGCCATTAATGATATTGCAGCCAGACTTATGGCCGAAGTCAGGGAAGAACTGGATGCCAGAGCCGGAGAAGAAGCACCGACAATGATTGCCGAAGAAGAGTACATTGATGATGAAGTTGACGATGCCGGAGAAATAATGGCTGATGATGAGATGACGGCTGCGGTTGAAGAAGACAACGACAATGACTATGTCCTTAAGCCTTCGGAACGCCGGTATCTGCAGAAATATCTCTTCATCAGCGGAATGGAAGAGACAGCTGCAGAGATTATCAATAATAAGAAACGTGAAGTCCCGGACGGAACATCTGCACACGGTAATATTGCCGTAGTCGGAAGGGCCAAGACCGATAAAACGGATTTTGCAATCGATTTATTCAAGGCGCTGCACTCGGAGGACAACAATAAGAAACTACGCATAGCCAAGACCAATGCGGCGGCTATAAACAGTAAGAGTATATTGGCATCTGCGGATAAGCTTAAGGGAATCACTCTTATCATAGAAAATGCCGGACAGCTTACCAAAGAATCGGCCAGGGAACTTGCACAGGTAATGGAAGGCGATACAGAATCAATGCTTGTAATCATAACAGGTGAGGATTATTCGATTAACCGTGTTTTTACAGAAGTTCCGGATCTTTCGAGAATGTTTGACTATCGTGTTGAGGTCAGAAGATATTCGGTAAATGAACTTGTGGCAGCAGCTAAGGACTATGCGCGTGAGAAAGGTTATATTATAGGAGAGAAAGCATTACTTAAATTATACCTTCTTGCAGGAGGCATTGATACCGGAGATGCTACCAAAGCAGTTGAAAGTATCAGAGAGATTGTGGATGATGCGATTGAACGCGGCAGCCGCAAGGGAAAACGCCGGACATCCAGGAAAAACGGCGGGTTGATCATACTTAAAGACAAAGATTTTATATCGTGACGAAGGAGACAGAAGGATGCTTGAAGAATTGAAAGAAAAAGTTCTTGATGCGAATCTTGAACTTGTAAGACAGGGACTTGTAATTTATACATGGGGCAATGTGAGCGGGATTGACCGTGACAGTAATCTTGTTGTAATTAAGCCAAGCGGCGTTGATTA
>ULMR01016229.1_pt1 | contig 10261 bp, 5 predicted proteins | sample 1951711 | NCBI WGS metagenome assembly ULMR01 (sample SAMEA4835556, study PRJEB28245) | human gut metagenome | biome: gut microbiome; material: fecal sample | place: Denmark | collected 2008 | reverse complement strand
CAGCATTTACACTACCTTCTCTTGATATAATTCCGCAAACGTTTGTATCAAGTTTTTTACCGTCAGCAGAATCCATACCTTTTACATTGATATCTTTAATTGCAAGCATATCAACGCCATATTTTGCATTAGAAGAATGATTTAAATTATTATCAACTTTACCGAAACTTCCTTGAGTTTGTCTGAATGTTAATGCGTTATTTTTAGAACCGATATTACCGCTTGCGATCATTGAAATTCCTGCACCTTCAACATTTGGAACAGATGAATTTGATGACGCATTTACAATATCAAAAGCCTTAGAGCCTTTTACAGAACTGTCAGCAAGTAAAATAACTCTGCCATCGGCTTTTACTTTATCAACATTCATATTTTTATCTAAACTTGCAATGTTTACTAAAGATTCATTTGAACCTTTAGAACTTACAGCATTAACTTTTCCATCTACCGCGATATTAACAGATTTTGTCAAATCTCTTGCTTCTGGTCCGATTCCTGTACAAACGCCACCGTCACAAGGTCCGACTTCCTGACCGATAGCACCGTTTGTAACCTTAATATTTAAATCCTTTGAAGCTTTAATAAGATTTGCATTAGTACCGTAATTTAATAAATTACCATTATTAATATCAATATTTACGTTACCTGAAGATGTCAAATAATTTTTACCTGTCTTGTCACCAATTACGACATTTGAATTTTTATTGTTTATATTGATATCGTGTGCACTAACTAATCCTTTTACATTAATACCGTTCAATCCTGTATTATTAATATTTACAGAATCAGTAGCATTTAAAACACTACCTCCGTTTTCGATATTTACGCCTTTAACACCTGTATTTGTAATAATTAATTCATCGTCATTGTTATCCATAAGTCCGGTAGAAGCAATTAAAACACCTGAACCTGTGTTATCAACAACTAATTTTCCGCCTCTGTTTAAAACTACGCCTGATACATTAACATCACCGTTTGTATTTACAAGGAGTGTTTCACCTGAAGAGTTTGCAGTTCTACCTGAAATATCAATTCCTTTAGCTCCGGTATTTGTAATTTCGACATTACCTTTACCAAAATTTTTCATATTACCTGCAATTGCAGTTCCGCCATTTGCACCGTAAGATTCAATTTTTATGCTGCCGTTATCGTTTCTGAAAGAATTTGCAGGATTTAAATTATCAGTATTTACTAATCTGTTAAACAATATATTGGCTTGTTCGTTTGAAGTAAGCTTTGTTGAATCTTTAACCCCCGTCATAACAAGAGCGTTATTTGCAATATTTACATCTGCTGCATTTATATCAACAAAATTACGAGCAAGGACATTACCGTCAATTTTTACAACGCCGTTACCGTGAGCTGCTAATTCTTCTTTATAATTTTGTAATAAAGAAGGAGCTTTGCTTGCATCTCTCAAATTACTTTTATAAGCTTCATAAGTATTACTTTCAGGCGTTAAAACAGATAACGAACCTACGTTCAAGACACCGCTTGAACCAACGACCATGCCATTTGGAGAAACAAATACGGCATGCCCGCCAGGGTTAAAAGAGCCGTCTTTAGTTACGGAATTGACAATACCTTGGATATTAATTTGATTATCAACAAGGTTGATAAATGTATTTATATCTTTTCCATTAGTCAAATTATTGAATATAAGGTTTGCAACATCACCTTTACTCAAGTCAAAATTATCGTATTTTCTAAAACCGATATCTCCGTTAACAGCAGTCGGGTCAATATTATACACGCCATTAACACCTGTTACACCTGAGATTTGAGTTGCCAATACCTGCAAACAAAAAGATTGCTGTAAGAAGAAACAAAATGTTAATGCAGATGCGACTACCTTCCTTTGACCAGCTTTTATCTTTATCATGCTTGTAATTCCTTTCGAGATTCCCTAACGTTGAATAAAAAAATATACTTATGAGATCTAGTGTTTTTATTTAATATATTCATCTTATCAAGAGAATAATTAATTTTCTATTTTTTATTACGAATATTTAATATATTGCTATACTACTAAGTATCAAAAATATAAAATTCAAAAATAAAATTTCTTGCTAGAATGTAAACGAATGTTAAGCAAATAAAACTATTTTTCAACACGTTTAAGAACAGTGTTAGCCAAGCCAAAGTAGCAAATATAAAATACAAACATTAATGCTAACATCTCAAACAATGCAGGAATATTTCCGAATTTTTCAAAAGCATAATAAAGAGCTACAAACGGAATAAATGAAATTACCATTCTTGACATAATAAGTCTTGGAAAAATCAATCCTAATCCAGGTAAAACAATAATTATACTTAATAAGAAATACAAAAAGTTTGCACCCAAAGTTGCAATACCAACACCGACAAGTCCCATTTTCGGGATTAATAAAATATTCAAAACAACATTTGTTATTCCTGATAATAATTTCATAACAAATTCGATATAAGTTTTGTTCGCAAGGTGATATTGCAAAGTTGTATAATCGCTAAGTGCCATAAAGAAAGTTCCAAAAGCAAAGTATGGAATTAATTTAAAAGCATCTTGGAATTTGTCATTTGAAGAAAGCATCTGAACATAATCCGTTGCATACAAAGAGATTACAATAATCACAGGCAACGCAATCATTATATAATAACCTGTAAATCTTGAAATAATAGGTCTTACATCAATTTTTTCTTCATACATGTTGATAATTCTCGGAATTGCAGCAACAGTAATTATCGAAAATATAGTCATTAAAAGTGGTAATGTTAAACCATAAGCAACCCCGACAAGTCCGACTTGTGAAAATCCATGAATACTGTTCATAATGAATTTGTTACTTTGGTTTATTATCCAAGCACTCAAAGAAGTAGCAGCAATCGGAATTCCATACTTAAATATCGGAACAACAGAAGGCCACTCTATTTTTTGTAACTTAAACCAAGAAACTAAATTACTTTGATAAATCAACAATAAGTCAATCAAAGATATAGAAACCCCCATACCTAAAAGCAAAGACATAGCTCCGAGGTGAAAGAATTTTATAAAAAATACAGATAATAAAATTGTAGTAAACTGATTAATTATTGTTGACAAAGTAAAAGACATAGACTTTAACTGAGCACGTAATAACTGGAATAACAAAGCTCTTATAGCAACAGGTATAATCAAAACCAAAATTGCCAAGAAATATTTTACAGGAATATGGAAAAATGAATAAAAATTATTCCTAAAAACAAATGCCGCAACAAACATCACAAAAATATTTGTCACAAGAATTGAAACAAGTGTTGTAAGATATTTCGGCATATCTTGTGTCATCTGGTGATGTTTAAAAAATCGTAAGCCTGAAAGTCCTACCCAGTCAGAAAAAATAATACATAAGAAGGACAATAAAGCTATTGAAAGCGAATAAAGACCATATTCATCAGGAGATAACAAACTTGTATAAACTGGAACAATAATAGCATTCCCGAGCATGCCAATAATTTTTGATGGCGAATATTTAACCATATCACGAAAAATAGCTTTTAATTGTTCTTTTTCAACTTCTCTGTTTTCTACAAATTCCATTATCACCCCTATACTCTTGAATAATTATACTATAATATTCAATTATTGTAAAACTCCAAACAAATCGTATTCATCGGCACGTTCAATCTTAACATTTTCGATATCTCCAGGAACAACTGATTTTTCAGATGAAGCATAAACCATTCCGTCAATTTCCGGAGCATCATGTTCAGAACGCATAATAACAACTCCGTCATCAGTATATCCTTCAACGATACAAGGAAGAACTTTTCCGACATAAGCTTCATTGATTTCTCTTGAAATTTTTTGTTGTAAGCTCATTAATTTTTTATGTCTTTGTTTTTTGATTTTTGCAGGAACTTGCTCATCCATTGAATAAGATACCGTATTTTTTTCTCTTGAATATTCAAATACGCCCATTTTATCAAATCTTACACGTTTTACAAATTCATACAATTCATTAAACTGTTCATCTGTTTCTCCCGGATAACCTACGATGAAAGCTGTTCTTATCGCAACATTAGGTATTTTTGCACGAATTTTATTAACCAATACTTCATAATCCATTACAGGTCTGCGCATAGCCTTTAATATTTCGGCATTACAATGTTGAAGCGGTAAATCAATATATTTTGCGACCTTATCCAATCTTGCAATCGCATCGATTAGCTCATCAGTAACCTGTGTCGGATAAGCATACATTATTCTTATCCACTCCAAACCTTCTATTTTATTTAATTCTTCCAATAGTTTTGGCAAAGCTTGTTTTCCGTACAAATCAATTCCATAACTTGTAGTATCTTGAGCAATCAAAACAATTTCAGTTACACCTTTGCTTACAAGATTTTTAGCTTCTTCCAAAATATTCTCAATAGTTCTTGAATGATATTCACCTCTAAGATTTGGGATAATACAATATCCGCAATGATAATTACATCCGTCAGCTATTTTCAAATAAGAGCTTGCGCCAACTGTAATTTGTTGTCTTTCAACATTTTCAGGATAAATATAATCAGGTTTTTCCGATACATGTTCTGTATATTTTTTGTTATGAGCAACATGTTCAACAACTTCAACAATTTCATTTATATCAGAAGTTCCAATCATTCCTGAAATTTCAGGGATAGCTTTCTTTAATTCGCTTTTGTATTTTTGAGGCAGACACCCTGTAACAATAACTTTTTTACCATCATTAACAAGTTGCAAAATAGATTGGACAGACTCTTTTTCAGCATCATGAATAAAAGAACAAGTATTCACAACAACAATATCAGCATCATTTTCATCCAGTGTAATCTGATAACCCTTCTTAGCCAAAAGTCCAAGCATCAATTCACTGTCAACCAAATTTTTTGCACATCCGTGATTTAACAAAGCTATTTTCATATATTCTTACCTCTTTGAAATCACTTTAACATGAATATATTATTTTGTAATCACTAAAAAGGTAATAATATAATATAATATTTATCTAATTTTTTACGGCAGAAATCTTAGCTTTTATTCCTTGTTTTATTAATTTATTTATAATCCCTTGAGGAAGTTTTGACACAATCTCTGCGATCTTTGCATCAAAACCTACGGTATAAGAAGGTTTTGGATTTTCCATTTTATCAACTTTTAATATTAAGTTAACAACCTTATCAACATTCAACCCTTCTTTTCCGTTTTTATGAGCATTTGCAACCATATACTTCATTTCTTTATCATAGCCTGCGCAATTATTTATTGCATCTTTATTCAATTCAACAGACTTGTCCCACAAAGGAGTTGCAATCACACCGGGCTTTATTGAAACAACTTTCAATCCGCTTTCAACAGACATTGCGTTAAATAAAATATCCAAAGCTCTTTTAGACGCACAATAAGGTGCTACAAAAGGGAATATTCCAAAGCTTGACATTGAGCTTATATTGATAACTTTGCCCTCATTCAATAAAGGCAAAAGTTTTTGTGTAAAATCCAAATGAGAAAATGTATTAACTTCAAACTGCTTTCTAATATTATCAACAGAAATTTGTTCCATAACTCCTGCAACAACACAGCCTGCCACATTAATTAAAGTATCAATTTTATCTGTTTTTGATTTTATAAAAGCACAAGCTTGAGCAATAGATTCTTTCCTCTCCATATCAATATAAAAAGGAATAGCACCGCTTTTTTCCAAATGCTCAACATATTTTTCGTTACGATAACCAGCGAATACAGTATTATCCATACACAACGCCTCAAGCAAAGCTTTTCCGATACCAGATGTTGAGCCTGTCATTACATATATTTTTTTCATGAATTATTGCCTTTTTTATTAGTCTGACATATATGAACTGAACAATGGTAAGTACAATGCTAAAGCAAGTGTTAATACGATACTACCGATTACGATAAGCATTATCGGTTCAATCATTTTTGTCATAGTATCGATAATTGTATCAAGTTTTTTATCAATATAATTTGTAGCCTGTAAAAGCATATCACCTAAACGACCAGATTGCTCACCTGTTGCAATCATGAATAATATCATCTTTGGCATAACCTGAGTTGATCGAAGAGCAATTGAAAGGTGTTGACCTTGTTGAACCTTCATTGTAGCACCTTCAATCTTGGTTTTCAAAGTATGGTTTGTAAGAGTAACGTTTGCAAGATACAAACATTCGATAATCGGAACACCTGCATCATAAGCAACTTGCATTACAGCAACAAAGTTAGCGAAGTTTGAATACTGAATCAAATCGGAAAGTAAAGGCACTTTCAAAACATATTCATCAATTTTCCATTTACTTGGTTGCCAACGCATCAAGAACGTACAAAATCCGCAAATTGAACCCAAAATTATAGGAACAAAGAACCAATATGTTTTAAGGAAAACACCTGCAGCCATAAGAGTAGCTGTAATCCAAGGTAATTCTTTTCCCATACCGTCAAACATTTCTTTAAATACAGGGAATACAAACATCAACATAACAAGTACGATGATTACAGCCAAAACGATAACGAACATCGGGTACATCAATGTACCGATAACTTTTCCTCTGATATTTGCTTCCTTATTCAATAGTTCCAACAAACGTTGCAAAGTTTTTTCAAGTTCACCGGAATCTTCACCGGCTTTTACCAAACCGATATAAATCTGTCCGAACTGATCAGGATATCTTGCAACAGTATCAGCAAAAGTAGCACCTGCCATAATCTGCCGTCTTAATTCCTTTGCGACCAGCCTTACCTTAAGCTTTGCAGCATCATTTTCAATAAACATTAAAGATTCGATAATCGGAATACCGGCTTCAGCCAAGATTTGCAAAGTAGAAGTAAAATCAATACGGTCTTGCAAACCCAATTTTTGAACCTTGCCACCATGGACTTTAGCGACCTTTGTATTTTTTTCCCCTTCTTTTGCTTCTTCATAAACTTTTGTCGGGATAAATCCTAATTTACGGATACTTTCACGTGCTTCACGCAAATCCTCCGCTTCAACTTTACCTTTAACAATATCTTTATTATTTTTAAGAGCTATATAATTATATATTGCCATAATTTCTCCTATTCATTAACAACACCGAGAACTCTGACGAATTCATCAATTGTAGTTAAACCTTTCAATATATGAGACATACAAGACTGATTCAATGTACGCATACCATTTCTAACGGCAGCTTCTTCAATTTGCAAATCGTGAGCACCTTCTGCGACCAATCTTTTTATCTCTTTATTTATGCTCATTATTTCATAAACGCCAAGTCTGCCTTTATATCCTGTAAAATCACATTTTGCACAGCCCTTAGCCCTATAAATAGGTTTCTTCATAAATTCTTGAATTTCATTTTCATCAGCAATAATTTGTCTTGCTTCATCATGAGATGCGAAATATTCTTCCTTACAATCGTCACAAAGTCGTCTTACCAAACGTTGAGCAATAACTCCTGACAATGTAGAAGATACAAGATAATCCTTAGCCCCCATTTCAATCAAACGGGTAACAGTTGCTGCAGCAGAGTTTGTGTGAACCGTACTTAAAACTAAGTGACCTGTTAACGCAGCAGATATAGCGATTTCCAATGTTTCATAGTCACGAATTTCACCAACAAGAATGATATCAGGGTCTTGTCTTAATATCGCACGCATACAAGCTGCAAATGTAATACCTGCTTTTGCGTTTACCTGAGACTGGTTAATACCCTCCAACTTAATTTCTATCGGGTCCTCAATTGTTGTAATATTAACATCTTCATCATTCAAACTCTTCAATACAGAATACAAAGTAGTTGTTTTACCTGAACCGGTAGGACCTGATGTAAGAATAATACCGTTTGGACAACTTACCATATTTTTAATTTTTGCAATATCTTCATCAGTACCACCGATTAATTTGATATTCTTATCTTCGGCGTTCAAACTAACAGCAGGTGCCAATACACGGATACAAACCTTTTCTTTACCCGATACTGGTAACGTGTTGATACGGAAATCGTATGAGCCATTTTTATACTTTATGGAGAATGTACCATCCTGAGGTCTTCTATGTTCTGCGATGTTCATTCTTGACAAAACTTTGAAACGGGCAATAACAGATGTTTCAACCTTCGGCGGAATATCAAGAACTTTTTGTAACATACCGTCTTTTCTGTATCTAACAATGTAGCCTGAAAGTCTTGGTTCAATGTGAATATCTGATACATGACTGTCAATAGCATTTGTAATAATCTGGTTTACAAATTTAGCAACAGAACCGGTTGAATCTTTTAACTGCTTATCAACCATATCTGAAAGTGATTCTTCTGCTTCAAATTCATCAGCTTCACTTTCAATTTCTTTGATAACTTTTTCAGTTTCTTTTTTCTGCTCACTAAAGAAAGTATTCAAAGAATTTTGAAACTCATAGTGAGTCATCAATAACTGTTTAGGGTTCTGACCTGTTAAGTAAATAATATCTTTTAAAACATCAGGTTTAACAGGAGTTACAACACCTAAAATCAATGTTTTTCCGTCAGAAGAAATCGGAATGATTTTATTAGTTTTAATAAAATCTTCAGGCAATATCTTAATAAACTTAGCCTGAGAAGCAAGCTGCTCAGGAGTAACCAAATCATACCCCGTTTGCAGGTGCAAGATTTCCTTTAATTGATCAAGTGTAATAAACCCGAGTTTAAATAAAGTTGAACCGATAGGAATTTTCTGACGTTTACTTTCAGCCAAAGCTTGCAAAAGTTGAACATCATTAATATACCCCTTTTGAACAAGTAATTCACCAAGTCTGACCTGTTTTGAAGTACCGTCCGTTTTCCCATTTTGCATATCTTCTTTAAGGGCACTAATCAAATCCGATAAATCTTGATCAGGGACTTGAATAAACTTTACCTGTTGAGGGTAAAACTCTTTTAATTTTAAATTTATTACGTCTTTATCAGAAGATGAATTAATCGCAACAAACAGAAAATTATCCTTAACACTAATTGGAACAAATTTGTATTGTTCCAATAGTGCACTGTCGACCTTATTTAGTATCTTTAAATTGACACTGTTTTTTAACCTGTTTAGAAGTTCATTCATCTTAGTAATATTTTATTTTATAATGTATCGGTATTTCCAATAGCGTCTTCTGTATCAGTTACAATCTTCGGAGTAATCATAATAACCATTTCATTTTTATTTTTTGTAGAAGTTGTAGATCTGAACAATGTACCTATAACTGGTATGTCACCTAATACTGGGACTTTACCAATTGCTTTTTGTTCTTCTTCGCTGATCATACCACCGATTACAAGAGTTTCACCATCTTTAATCCTTACATTTTTCAAATCAAGATCTCTGTGTGAAAGTAATGTAGCCGCAACATATTGACCTACACTATCAGTAGCAGTAACCTGTTGTAATATCGTAGAATATTTTGGAGTAATATTCATAGTAACGTATCCATCAGGACTAATAAATGGTGTAATAGAGATTTGAATACCGGCATCACTACCAATATTATAATCTCTGGTTGCGATTGTACCACCTGTATATGCACTTTGATCTGATTCTGTTGATTCGATATAATCTTCAGTTACATCAATTTTTGCTTCTTGTCCGTTAGTTATCAAAATACGAGGATTTGAAACAACACGACCTTTGCTATTTCTTACCAAATAATTAATTGCATAAGAAATATTTACAGGTCCACTAAACGGTTTTAAGGTGTTTACGAGTTCAGGTTCATCTCCACTTGTATCCCATACTTCATAACCACTACCTTTTAAAAATATAGGATGCATTGGATCTGTTTTAGTCGTTTCACCATCAAATGTAGCTGAGAATGTATTACTCAAAAATGTCCAACTGTTTTGTAAAGTTTTAGAACCTTCTTCATTAAGCTCAATAATAGCAACTTCAAGATATGCTTGAGGCTGTTTCTTATCAGTTTGAGCAATAAAATCTTTAATCATTTCAATCTGATGTTCAGAACCGCCAATAATATTTATAGTACCAAGTTGCGGATAGTAAGCAACAGACAAGTTTTGCAATCCGAAAGATGAAACAGAACCACTTAATTGTCCGTCTAATGTACAAGCAACAGTACCTCCGTTAAGAGCAAGAGAAGATCCTGAAGAGCTTGAACCGCCATCTGAGCTACTGCTTGAAGGAGAAGCAGCTCCACCAGTAACTATTCCTGCTGCACCACCTGTTGCAGAACCACCTGTTGCAGAACCACCAGCTGCAGCCCCGCCACCGGAAGGTTGAGGAACACCTGTTTGAGATGCTCTTGCA
>ULMR01025533.1_pt1 | contig 10300 bp, 7 predicted proteins | sample 1951711 | NCBI WGS metagenome assembly ULMR01 (sample SAMEA4835556, study PRJEB28245) | human gut metagenome | biome: gut microbiome; material: fecal sample | place: Denmark | collected 2008 | reverse complement strand
GCGATATAATACTTCCTGCCACTCTTGCCTATGCGGTACAGCACCACAAAATGGTTCTGGTTCCAGTGCAGGATGCAGGGCAGGGGCACCGTGCGCAGCTGCTCCAGTCCCAACCGTCCGCAGACCGTATCCAGACCCAGGCGTTCAGCCGCCTCGCTCATGCCCAGCAACGACACACCCTCATGGGTGGCAAAACACAGATGCGACAGATATTCCGAACTGTATTCCGCCCCATAGTACCGACACACCATGCGCAGGCATGCGATGCCGCACTCCATGGAGTCGTGCTGACGGTAGACCTTGAATTTCCTTATCATTTGCTTCTATTTCAGTACGCTTGTTTTTGTGCTCCCCCATTATTGGTTATGCCCCTGTCGGTAAGCCATATATGCCTCACGCCGACAAGAAACGGTCTTTAATGGGCACAACTATTCCTTCACCCTCATATCCAAAGCCTTTTCCCGTCTACGCATAATATTATTGTTCATATCTATTTTGCGTTTATCGTTCTTACGCAAAGTCCACTTGAAAGACACGAATGGGCGGAAAGTTTTTGCTTCTGAAGATGTTCTCATTTGATAACCGTCAGATTCTGTTAGCGTCTTAATCCTGACATTACCCATCCAATCCTCCAATCCGAGAGTTAATTGAGCTTGACGTGAAAATCTGTATGTCAGTGAAAAAGTGCTTGAAACAGGTCTATCATAACGGGTGCGAGATATGGATGTATAATCATAATTCATATAAACAACCATTGCCGAGACATTGAACTTGCCGATATCATAACTGCATGATCCCACCAACTGGAAATATTTCTTTGCAGGCTGTTCCATAAAATAACAGACGTTGTGCGAGGCATGGAGCAGGACATTCAGATTACGACCGTTATACATGGTCATCAAAGACGCTGACAAGAAATGATAATAGCCATTGTTGATGAAAGTCTTGTTGAACACGCCTTTATCCATAAAGGCATAATCGTTTATAATGTCTTTTGTCAGAGTGTAGTCTGTCCGAGCTGTAACATAAAATCTGTTTTTAAAGTTTATTGAGTATTGCAACCCTATCGTGTGATTTGTCTGCGGTGTCAATAGAGGATTTCCGTAACTAATTCTTATTGAATCTATTGTCGTGACATACGGATTCAGCATGGATATGGAAGGCTTCTTATCATCGATTTTATAAGAAAGAAGCAACGAGCCGTATTTCTTCAGATCATACCCGACGCTTGCCGACACACGCGGACAAAAATAGCGGTTGAATATCTTATCCGACCAACTCCATACTCCGTCAATGCCTCCGGAAAGCGTATACTTCAGTCGGTTAAGCGAGCCTGACAAACCCATATAAACGTATTCCTCCACCTGCCGATGCAGAAAGTCTACCCCATGACTATCATTTTGACCGACATTCTCTCTGACATATTCCGTAGAATTGCCAACCGAGAAATTCATTTTGCTGTTTATACGCCAGACATAGTCCGTTGTCTGTGAAAAGCGATTACGTCTTGTGTCGTAGTCATATAGATCATGCCATCCGTCATTTCCATACCATTGTGACACGTTATTATATAGATTGTTAAAATTATGGGAATATGCCAGATATGTCTCTATATCAGCCTTGGAGTTGAATGTATGCTTGTAATACAACGTACCGGTGAGAATTCTGGACAACTGTTTCTGCCTGCTCGAATTTGAATAGGACTCATTGCCTGAGGCATTGGCAAAAGAACCGTCTCCGCAAGAGTTCAGCTTAAGCCGTTCTATCCCGCCTTGGAAATAAACTGCGAGATTGTCATTATCGGAAGCCTTATATTTTAGCAATGCGGAGTAATCGACCTTGCGCGAGCCAACCTTTATATCTGTCATCTCCGTTCTTGTGAAATCTGCCGACTGGCTTTCCATATTACCGTCAGTACTGTTATTGTGTGTATAAGATGGCGTCACGCTGCCAAACAGAGATAATTTGGGGCTGCCGACCTCAAACTGTATGCCGACATTCCCACCGTATGTCGGCATATCATTCCTTATGTCGGACTCTACGAATGTGTAGGTCCCCGCATCGGATTTCAAGTGTATATTTAATATCTTGCCTATATTGCCGCCTATATATTTTGCCTCTATGACATCCTGTACTTCTACTGACTCAATTTGTGACGGTGAGATCGGGGCTATGCCTGAGTTGACCTTCACTCCGTCAATCAGTATCAACAAGCCCTTCCCGTCTGCTGACTTTATCGTATTATTGACGTCGTCACTTACCATTCCCGGTATTTCTTTTAATGCCGTAAATGGGTTATAACTGTTTTTTGCCTTTGCCGACAAATAATAGATGTGACCGGTGGCGGTACTTTGTGAAGGGCGACTCGCAGAGACTGTTACCCCTTTTAGGTTCAAAGTATCCTCTTTCAGGGTGAAAAATTCAAATCCGTCACTCCCGACAGTAATTTTCTCACGCAGTGTTTTATATCCCATACATGAGATTACTACCTCATAACGTTGAGGAGAAACACCATTTATAGTAAACGTTCCTGTCTCTTTTGTATTGTAAACAGCCACTACGTTGCTATCGGACTGCAATACTACCTGTGCATTTTTAATGATATGTTTAGTCGTATCTGTAACGATACCCAAAAATTGGTCTTGGGCACTTAAGTCTAACGCTTTTAAAAAGTATAAAACTAAAACTAAAACTACATATTTATACATACTTCTATGCCCTAACTTAATAGATAATAGATATAAGAGGGGTAAAAAGTTAATATAACTCAAATGATCTGTTTGTTATACAGAATGAACAGATAAATATTGAAAAGTAACTCTTTAATATCCGTCTTTAAATTCTGAGTTTTTGATTGACTGATTTTACCCCTCACATATTTGCAAAAAGTTTATTGTTCCTGTCTATCTACAATAACCTTTCCGTCATCTTTTATTGTTGTCGTTATAATCACGATTTTACCATCTGGATAGTAAATTGTTTTTGATTGAACGAGATCTTTACCTCCTACGACTTGTAACATCTCAGAAATGTCAAATCGCTCTACTAAACTTAAACTCTTCTTTTCCATTTTTTTTGAGTATTTGGTTAATATTAAATTACTTTACTACCTCGAATTATATCGTTTTCGAGAAGGTCCGCCTTTTAACAGTCTGGTCTGCATCATGCATATTATTGTCGACTTTAATATGTATATCTGTTGCACAGATAAATTCTGTTTATTCTGCCCTTTGGCTTATTTGTTCCTATGGCTAACGCTTCGGACAAAACGTCTTAATAGTCACCCAATAGGTATCGGCTGTAATGGCAGGGCACTTTCCCACGATAAAGCTATCGTCTTCTTTGTGCCTTTTATCTTTTTGCCAAGACAAAAGTACGAAAAAGTAAAAATACGACCAAAGAATTTACTTCACTTTAGTTCACAGATTTATCATGCGTTGATTTCCAACAGATTACAAGCACGATACTGAAATCGATCAACGATTACTCCTTCATCCTCATATATTTTTCTCATGCCTGCGGGAATTTTCAAGCTTTAGTACGGATGCCGGAGATAAAAACCATCAGAAGGCATAGTCAGCCTGCCACCGGGCACAAAATCGCATTTATATGAAACAGCGATCATTTATATTTCCTGATAGCCTGCATCGCACTATGCCATGACAATCCCGGCCGTCATGCCCGGGCAAAGGAGCATGACGGCAAGGATAGGGATCTTCATTTCTTCTCATGATCCCGATGAACATAGATTTATGGATTGTTGTGTTGATCATATCCTGATGAAGGATGCGCCGGCCCGCGGGACATAGCTCCGCCGGATCACGGAACATGCAAGAAAATACGAATCCCGTTTTCCTCATATTCGTCATTCTTTGGTCTGTGCAAAAGTATCAAAAAGTGAAAATATAGCCAAAGATTTCACTTCACTTTACTTCACAGATTTATAAATCACGGATGATCATAGCACTGAATGCCACATTCTTGAATGAGGAAGCAAGGAACTGAAGCCATTCCGTCCTACAGTTGGGTATTCCCGATCCTCTCCTCCATCAAGAAGCCATACAAGCGTTTCGCGCTTGTATGGCTATCACCTATATAACATTTACAAACGAGGACTGATGGAACAACTGTTACAAATTGTAAAAGCCGGATGATGACACATATTATTATTTCATTAGATCTCCGACCAATACAAAATCATCTGTTTCAAGTCTGATAGTATAGCTGCCGCTATCCAAATCGCCTATATAACAAAGATTTTCCCCCTTAGCCACAATTTGTATATATTCGTCTTTTACTACCACTCCTTGCATATTCGTAATTATGATGTGCGCCTTATCATAATCGACATACTCCGATCTGACCCGGATATATTCCTCTGACTGGTAGAGTTGAGGAACGTAAATCGCCGAACGGGATTTTGTCTTATTATTATTATCAAATTCGTTACAAACAATTTCCTCCCAATCAAAACAGGAAGCCGGCTCCTCCTGCGCATTTGTGGAAACAATGTTCGTAAGCAAGATTAAAAACATCAACAATGCTTTTTTCATATTCTGTTTTTTATATTAAAAGTGAATCTTCAACATATCATCATCCGCTAAAAATCCCTGATGAAGAGATCCAGGTCTTTAGATCCGCCCTTCTTGTGGAAGATCCTGGCATACAGCCGCGTCTTGGCCATGCTCAACGAGTTGAACTGGTACGCCGAGATGCGGCAGATCTCCTTCGGAGACAGGCCGGCCTTCACCATGCAGCAGATCCACAACTCATTCTCCGTGACGGCGGGATAGAGATCACGCAGACGCACCGTGAAGTTGTCGTAAGCACGGTTCAGAGCCTCCTCCAGCCTGTGATAGTCGGACGGGGAGGGAACGGAGACGCCGTCGTGATAGAGACGGTACACCTCCGTTTCCGACAGATCGGCCACCAGCAGCTCGCGGTGCCTCTCCCTGAAGCGCATCTGCTCGTTCTGGCCCGCCAGCATCGCAGCCTCCGTGCGCATCAGCGAACGGTGCACCGACGTGAGACGCTCGTTGGACGAGGACAGCTCCGACTCCAGCTCGGCGATGCGGGCCTCGTTGCGCCGCCTGAGCTCCTCGCTCTCACGGTGGCGGCGGAGATAATCCCCGATGCGGGCCTGCTGGCGGCGGACGCGCCGGCGCATGTTGACATAATACCTGACCAGGAAGAACACGGTGACGGCCACCACGAAGACGGCAACGGACAGCAACACCGTCAGCCGCGCCCTCGATTCAGCCAGGACCGTGTTCTGATGCTCGATGTCAAGGTTCCTCTCCACCTGAGCCAACAGGTCGGACGTCTCCCTGCGATTGATGGAATCGACGGAGTCGGTATAGGCGACATACTTCTCGTAATACCCGATGGCATCCGCACGACGGCCCAGTTTTTTCAAAATCCTTGTAATATCTAAACATGCGATCTTTTTCTCCATGTTGTCACTGTAAACCATTCCCTGCTTATGGTATGCCACCGCAGAATCAAGCCGCCCAATATGTTCAAAGTAATATGCCCAAATATAATAATGGACTGCGATGTCTTGATCTTCTGTCCCCAAGAAAGGAGTCTGCAATGCTTGATAGGCTTCCGCCGACCTGCCGGCCTTTATATAGATATCAGCCAGTTCCTCCATGACCATGTTGTAAAGATCGGCATCGTGCAGGGCTTTCGCCCTGTCGGCGGCCTGCCGGTAATAAGATATGGCCCGCTCGCTTTGCTTAAGATTTCTATATGAACGTCCGATGTCGCGTAACGTATAGACTACAATCGAAGGGGCATCGGCCTTCCGGGCATAACCGTAGGATAACAGGTTGTAGTGCAGGGCGTCCCTGTCCAGCTTCTTCTCCTCGTATATGTCTCCGGCCCACGAGGCCGCCCGAGCTTTATAGCGGCTGATGACGGGATCGCCAGCGCCTTCTACCGCAAGCGCCTTGTCGAAGGAGACAAGGGCATGACCCGAGAGATGCATGTCGCAATACACACGGCCGAGAAGGTAATGCGCCCAGACACGGCGACGCCCGCTGCCGGAGGCATCGTAATACTCTGCAGCGGCCCGGATGGCCGAGTCGGACACGTGCGTCACATAGCACTTGTCCTCTGCCTCGGTGCGGGAGAGGACATACCACATGCGCACTGACTTGCCCGAACGGCTGAACTGCGAAGAGTCACGGCGCAGAAGCGCCAGAGCGCTGTCGGGATGAGACTCCAAAAGGCTGTCGGCCGTCCGGAGCAGAGCCTCCTGACTGCCGTCGTCACGGCACGACAGGGCCACGAGAGCCAACACTAAAAGCCATAGAATGATATATGTCCTTCTCATTATTCAATATTCAATATTATATATATTGGCGGATTGGCGTCATGCCATTCTCTTAAGACTGATCGACGCAACCGGCCGGACGATTGTGGTTGAAGGTGTGGGGCAACACACACACAGATGTATTGCGCAGGCGAAAACGGGGCAGCACATGACATCGTCGGTGTGACGAACATCGCTTGAAAAGTGCAAGATCACGGAATGTCGGATCAACCACCGGACATTGCGAAGCACAGACAAAGGGATGGCACGCTGCAGAAACGCGGACCCTGAAAGCCTCGAAAACAACCCTTGCAGACATGACCGGAGAATCTCTTAAAGAGAGGTAAGACCCGATCGGCTGATACAAATATACCATAAAATAGCGATATGGCAAAAAATATTACTTCACAAAACTTCACTACTTTACAATGAGCTGATTTACAACCGTTTGGAAACGTTCTCCCGGCAGATAAGACGGATGTGCCGCCCTTCCCCCCCAACGGTCGCCAACGACTTCCCAAGGCCTTTTCACATAGATACAGAAACGGCGACGAACCTTGCGCAACAGCGTGGAAGACCTCGGACAAGCCAACCAAAAAAGCGATCTCTGCCGTCGGTCGACCGATTGGAGCTAAATTTTTCACATAAATTAATTTGCAAGTGTCGGGTAAAATATGTATTTTTGTGTACTTGATTGAAATGACCGGAAAACCTAAGAACAATACAAGATATGAGAAAAAATTCTGGCGCGAAGCCGTTGACCTATCCGCAACCGGTGTTCATCATAGCGACATACGGTGACGACGGCACTCCCGATGCCATGAATGCGGCATGGGGCGGCATAAGCGAGATGAAAGAGATCAGCATGTGCCTCAGTGCCGGCCACAAGACGGTGAAGAACATCCTGAAACGCAAGGCATTCACCGTGAGCATGGCGGATGCCGCACATATCGTGGCGTGCGACTATGTAGGCCTGGTGTCGGGCAATCAGGTGCCTGACAAGTTTGAGCGTGCCGGATTTCATGCCACGAAATCGGAGTTTGTCGATGCCCCGTTGATCGACGAGCTGGCCGTGGCCGTGGAGTGCCGGCTCATCGACTACAATCCGGAGACCTGCATCCTGCGCGGCGAGATCGTGAACGTGAGCGTGGACGAAAGGGCCATCGGCGAAGACGGCCGTGTGGACGTGGAGAAGGCCGCACCCGTGATATTCGATCCGTTCAACAACGAATACCGCAGGATCGGCGAAAAGGCCGGCAACGCCTTCGCCGACGGCAAAGCCCTGAAGGGATGAGCAAGAAACGATAAAAACCTTGGTAACAATCAAATAAAGTCATCAGACATGGAAAGAACTTTAATACTGCTGAAGCCTTGCACCGTACAGAGAAGGCTTATCGGAGAGATCATCAACCGCATAGAGCGTAAGGGCCTGCGCATCGTAGGCATGAAGATGATGCAGCTGGACGACGCGCTGCTGAACGAGCACTACGCCCATCTGGCCGACCGTCCGTTCTTTAATTTTGTAAAGACATCGATGAAGGCTGCTCCGGTAGTGGCCATGTGCGTGGAGGGCTGCGAGGCCGTGCAGGTGGTGCGCACCATCACGGGAGCCACCAACGGACGCAAGGCCGCCCCGGGAACCATCAGAGGCGACTACTCGATGAGCGGACAGGAGAACATCGTACACGCCTCGGACAGTCCCGAGAACGCTGCCATCGAGATCAGGCGCTTCTTCAAGCCCGACGAGCTGTTTGAATACCCCGATCCGCTGACTTCGTTCTTCTATAGCCCGGACGGAATCTAAAAGGCAGGAGCATCAGCCGACGGACAACGACGGGAAGGCGGCCGATGACAACACAAAGACGGTTGCGACCCCATGGGAAAAGCAGCAGCCGGACGACAATCACCAAAAAGAAAAACAAATAATCTGTAAGGAAACAGGTGCCATGAGCACCGGAGAGGGAGCGCCATACCCATGGTGCTCCCTCTTGTGTATGGTGCCGGACAACGACGAAGACAGAAGGCACAACATGCTAAGAGACAACCGGATGGGACGGGATGGTTGCAGGAAAGCACCGGGAGGGCGTCCGCGGGTGAGCGTGTCCGTGCCCGGGAATGGGAAAGGATAAAGACAGACGGAGGGACAAGCCTGCCCCACCCCGTCAGGAAGACCCATACCGGCATCCCATCCGGGGACCGGATGCACGACGGGCGCAAGAGCGACAACCTGCCGGACACCGCGGCGCGTCCATGCAGATCGGGACATACCGGCAGAAACGGACCGAAGGGGACGTGGACGAACGGACGGCCCGGCAAGAACGGGAAATAGGGCGGTCACAAAAGGCAATCGGGATGAAATGTGCAAATAAACGGGCAAAAACATAGATATATCGAAACTATTTACTATCTTTGGATTATGAAGGAAAGTCCCGGCAATCGATGGCAGGGAGACCCGCAAGAAAGGGGAAGCCGGGAGCCTGTCAGCATAAATGAAAATATCAACAAAAAATGAAAGGACTATGAAAATGAGACGATTATCCACAATGGCCATGGCGGCCCTCATGGCATTGGGCATCCAGCGGGCAGATGCCTGCACGGGCATCACCCTGAAGACGGCCGACGGTACAAGCATTCCGGCAAGAACCATTGAATGGGGCGGCAGCGACCTCAACAGCAAATACGTGATCGTGCCACGCGGATACACCCAGCTGTCGTATGTGCCCGGCGGACAGAAGAACGGACTGCAGTTTACGGCCAAATACGGATATATCGGCCTGGCCGTGGAGCAGGAAGAGTTTGTGGCCGAGGGACTGAACGAGAAGGGCCTGTCGGCAGGCCTGTTCTATTTCCCGGGCTACGGCCGGTATGAGGACTACAGCGACGCCACCCGCACGACAAGCATCGCCGACCTTCAGCTCGTGTCGTGGATACTGGGCAACTTCAGCACCGTCGACGAGGTGATCGAAGGCATGAAAAAGGTGCACGTGGTGGCCATCGACCCGAGAGCCTCGACCGTTCACTGGCGCATCACGGAGCCATCGGGACGACAGATCGTCATCGAGATAACGGACGGCAAGGTGAACGTGTTCGAGAGCAAGCTGGGCGTGCTCACCAACTCGCCGGGCTATGAATGGCAGATGACGAATCTCAACAACTATGTCAACCTCTATCCCGGCACGGCCAAGGCGAAGACGCTCGACGGCACCGCCCTCGCATCGTTTGGAGCCGGCAGCGGATTTCTCGGCATTCCCGGCGACGTCACTCCCCCATCGCGCTTCGTGCGCGCCGCCTTCTACCAGGCCACGGCCCCCAAGAAGCAGACGGCTGAGGAAACGGTGCTGCAGTGCTTCCAGATACTCAACAACTTCGACATACCCGTTGGCATAGAGTTTGCCGACGGAGAGACCCCCGCCGACATCCCCAGCGCCACACAGTGGACATCGGCAACAGACATGAAGGATCTGGCCATCTACTACCGCACCATGCACAACAGCGCCATCAGGAAGCTGGACCTGAAGACCATCCGATTTGACAAGGTGAAATATCAGGCTGTACTGCTCGACGCGACAAAGACACAGCCCATCACCACCATCAAGGTGAAATAAAAAAGGAGTACCCGCCGGCCCACGGCATGGGGCCGGATGACCTGCGGCAAGCAGGCAACGACGGACAAGGACAAGACCGCACAGCTTGTCGTTGTCCGTCGTTCTGTTTCAAGGGGGCGTCCGTCCCCACTCCGTCCCGACGCAGCCCGCTACGCCCTCGGCAACGGTGACAGACCGACCGCCTGACAAATAGCACGAAATCGGCACGTCCGATAAATACAAGAAGAACGGGCTGATCAAATGAAGTACGGGGACGAGAAGCAGAGGAATGGCTCAAGGGGCGCGTATGGAATGAATGTGGGGAATGAAACCCGGATCATGGCGGCACGAATCCTGCCGGCTGCCCGTGACGGTTCTTACCGGACTTCCTGTAACGGTC
>ULMR01001495.1_pt1 | contig 10324 bp, 6 predicted proteins | sample 1951711 | NCBI WGS metagenome assembly ULMR01 (sample SAMEA4835556, study PRJEB28245) | human gut metagenome | biome: gut microbiome; material: fecal sample | place: Denmark | collected 2008 | reverse complement strand
ATCAGTTGAGAACTATTCAGCATAAGCAAAGAGTTACCCATGAAAAAATTAGACGCTTAAAAGTATTAGAACATCTTGAAAAAAGTAAGTTATACAAAAATCAACAAAAATTAGAACAAGCTTCTAACAGTTTGCAATATTCTCAAAATCAGTACACTTCTTTGAATGCTCAACTTCAAAAAATGGAAAGAGATTTGAACGCATCTGTTGCAGAGTTTAATAAAGCTAATGTTGATATGAGAAAAAGAATTCGTCAAGTATATAAAAATCAAAGAACAGGTATGTTCCAGCTTATATTGACTGCAAAAGATTTGAATTCTTTATTAGATGTTGTTTATTTTGAAAAAATTGTATTGAAAAAAGATTATGCAAGAATAATGGCTGTAAGAGCAAAATCTCAAAGAATTGCAGCTATGAAAAGAGATATAGAGGCTAAAAAAGTTGCTTTAGCTCAATCTATTGAACAAATAAATTCTCAAAAACAAAGTATAAAATCTGCTATTGCTCTTAATCAGAGTATGATTAGCAAGTATAAAACCGATCGTAAAACTTATGAAAGAGCTGAAAGAGAATTGGCTCGTCAATCTGCAAGTATTCAAAGTATGATTGCTCGCCGTAACAGAGGCTCTTCTACTGTAAGAATTACATCTTCAGGTTTTATGAAACCTATTAGCGGAAGAATTACTTCTCCTTTCGGTTGGAGAACGCATCCTATATTTAATAGCAGAACTTTCCACTCAGGAGTCGATATTGCTGGCCCTAACAGAGGAAGTATCAGAGCATCTAATTCCGGAAGAGTTATATATTCAGGTTGGTATGGCGGCTACGGCAAGGTAGTTATCTTGGATCATGGTGTTGTTAACGGAAAACCTACAACAACGCTTTATGCTCACATGTCATCTATAAGAGTAGGTCAAGGCAAATTCGTTAACAAAGGTGAAGTAATCGGATATGAAGGTACAACAGGTTACAGTACAGGACCGCACGTTCACTTTGAAGTTAGAATAAATGGTAAACCTAATAATCCGTTAAATTATATTTAAAAAATTAAGGGCTAAGTATATTGAAAAAGAATTTATTAATAACACTTTTTATATTATTTGCAACTTCACTACCTTCTAAGGCTGCTGAGTTAATTAAGAGTCCTAAAGATTTGGAAACCCTTTTTGAAGATACGTTTTACGAATCTCCGACATCTTTTTCTGCTCCTCAAGTTGAAGTACAGGAAGGAAGTACTATTAAGCCTGTAAGAGGTATGCCTCTTTTCAAGAAAACACGTATAAAGATTACTAATTATTTAAGAGAAAAAAATTACAAAGAAACTCTTGAGCAGATAGAAAAAGAAAAACAACTTCAAGAACAAGAAGAAGCAGATGAACTTGAAAAATTAAATAAAGAATTAAATATTAAGGTTGACAAATCTGACAAAGAAACAGATACTTCAAAAGATAAAAAGAGTAAAAAAGAAGAAGTTAATGTTCCTGAAGGAACAAAGGCATTAGAGCTTGAAGGCGGTGTAAAAAAACAGGTTACAAGTAATGATGTGATGCTTGATGCTGATAATGTTGATTATGATGATAAAACAATGGATATTATAGCAACAGGCTCTCCTGTATTGGTTTTTCCGCCACAAAATGTTACTATTAAAGCTGATAAAATGGTTTATAATAAGGCTTCAAATATTTTAAAAGCTTACGGTAACGTTGAAGTTATAAGAGATGGTCATAGTGCATTCGGTGATTTCATGCAAATTAATATGAATGAAGAAGATGCTTTTATGGATAATACTCGTTCAAAGCTTGCAATGATGACTGTTAATGCTGAAAAATCTGAAATGAAAGATGATAAATTGACTTTGTATAACGGTAAATTTTCATCTGATGAATCATATTTGTTAAATTTTCATACAAGAATGATTGGCGGTAACAATTTTAATTCAATGCTTATTGATGATGATGATAAATCCTCTTTAAGTTCTGAAACTGGTAATACTGCAATTCATGTTAAAGCCAAAGATATTTATGTAAATGCCAAACGAGATCATGATGTTATAACCTTGAAAAAAGCAAGAATTAATTATGGTGATGTAAATATTTTTAATTGGCCTTCCATAACAATTCATACAAATAAAAAACACGAATTTTTCGATGCCAATTATCCTGAATTTGGTTCTCGTGGTAAATTAGGTATGTTTTTAGGACCCGGCTTTGTATTTGATACTCCTTTGCAAGGTGGTTCAACTTTAAAAGTTATGCCAATTTTAAATAATAAAAGCGGTATAGGTTTTGGTGGTATGTTAAAATATCGTAGTGCTACAAACTATACGGATTTTGCATACGGTTCTTCTGCGGATGTATTTGTTTTAAAAGGTAAACAATTTTTAGACGATAAATTATATTTCCAATATGGTGCAAATTCCTATATGGATGAATGGTGGTTTGGTGCCAGAATGCCAAAATATACTGCTGAATTGATTTACCGTGATACTGGTGTTATCCCGTCAACCATTGGAAAAGGCTTGGATTTGAACTTCCGTCATCGTTTTGGTATAGGTTATATGCAAAACAACGATGAAAACAGATATGGTGAAAGTATTCAAGCTGCAGATGTCGGAACCATAAGAACAAGATATATGGCAGAAGTTGCTCAGTCTTTATATAATTATAGAGATGTTGATAATCTTTTAGATTTTAATCTAGCTTTAGTAATGCAAGGTAGTGCTGCTTTATATGGAACAGGGGATACTCAGTTTGTTGGAAGAATTGGACCTAGAGTTCATACGCAGTATAAATATTGGATGCAGGATATCGGATTTTTTGCATCAGCTTATCAAGACGGTACTCCTATGCAAATGTATGATATGTATAGATACGGGCATGCAAATCTTTATATAAGAGAAGCTTTAAGGGTTAATAAATATTTAACTCTTGCTTGGTCAGGGACTTTGACATTGACAGGTGATTCTCCTAATGGTGAAATGTTCCAGGAAAATTCTTTTATCATTGCTTTAGGACCTGATGATTTTAAGGTTAATTTAGGGTATGACTGGGTTAGAAGACAGACTTATTTCTCATTTATATTAGCTATGGATACAAAGGGTTCTTCTGTTGAATTTGACAAAATGGAGATAAAAAATCCTGATAGATTAGCAAAAAGTAATGAAGAAGACGTTGAATTGAAGGTCTATGATACTGAAAACGGTTATACAGGGGCTAAAGCACCTGCTAAAAAAATGATATATGCTGAAGTTATAGATATAGAAGATCCTGATAAGGAACAGATATAGATGAAAAATTTACAAGATTTAAAGCGAGAAATAATTGAATATGGCAAACTCGCAGGTATAAAAAATTTTACACCTGGGTATTCAGGAAATATTTCTGCAAGGTATGGTGACAAAATTTTGATTACTGCTTCAGGTACATCAAACGGTTATTTGTCTGATGAAGATTTAGTCGTTATGGATTTTGATGGAAATTTGGTTGAAGGTGATAAAAAACCGTCTTCTGAAAAAATGCTTCATGTCAGATTTTACAAACAAAGAGAGGATGTAAATTATATAATTCATGTTCATCCGCCATTTTTGAGTGCTTTTGCTTGTTGTCATATTCCGTTAAATGAACATTTGATGGCTGAAAACACATTTTATTTCGGACAAATTCCTTTAGCTGAATACGGTTTGCCAGGGTCTATGGATCTTGTTGACAAGACTTCAATTTATTTTGATAAATATGATGCTGTATTAATGGCAAATCATGGATTTATTGTTGGGGATCAAACTTTGAAAGATGCTTTTTTAAAGCTTGAACTCGCTGAAAGTTATGCCCAAGTTGTTTGTAATACAAAAATTTTAGGTGGCGCTGTTCCATTTACTGAAGAACAGGTCGCTGAAATTTATTCTTTGAGAAAATAGTTGTGCTATAATAAATTTAGTAAAAGAGGATAAGACAGTGTCAATAATGTTGGAAAATAAACAAGGACTATTAGCAGGAGACGGAATTTTACCCGTTGAAATGGCTCGTCATGCCAAGGAAAATGGTTTTGAAGTAATATGTGTATCTTTGGCAAATGATAATTTAAAAGAATTAAAGAAGTATTGTTCAAAAGTATATTCTTGTCATCCGGGTGAAATGTCAAAGATTGAAAAGATATTTACAGATGAAGAGATTAAACAGGTGACTTTTCTTGGAAAAGTTCATAAAAGAGTACTTTTGCAGCTTCACAAATTTGATGCAAGAGCAATTGAAATTTTGAAGTCTGTAAAACGTTTGAATGATGATGAAGTAATGCTTTTGATTGTAAAAGAGTTTGAAAAACGTAATATTACAGTTTTGGATCAAACTATTTTTATCAAAAATTTGATGATTCCATCAGGTGTTTTAGGCAAAGTAAAACCGACAGAAAATCAGTTGGCTGATGTTAATTACGGCTTTTGGTTAGCAAAAGAAATGGGTAAAGTTGATGTAGGTCAGTCTGTTGTAATTAAAGATAAGATGATTATGGCAGTTGAAGCTATTGAAGGTACTGATATGTGCATCAAGCGTGGTGCAAAGCTTGCTAAGAAAAATGCAGTTGTTGTCAAGGTTTCAAAACCATTTCAGGATAAAAGGTTTGATATCCCTGCAATCGGTTTGAGAACTTTAAAAACTATGAAACGTTATAAAGCTGATTTGATTGCGGTTGAGGCGAATGAAACTATCATTGTTGATCAGGAAAATGTAATTAAATTTGCTGATAAAAACGGCATTGTAGTAATGGCAGTGTAATAATGAAAAAGATTTTTATAATTACCGGCGAATATTCAGGCGATATTCACGCATCACATGTAGTGAGAGCTTTGCGTGCAATAAATTCTGATATTGAAATAGAAGGTGTTGGCGGCGAAAATTTAAAGGCTGAAGGGGTAAAACTTTTTTCAGACCAAAAAAAGATGGGCAAAGTCGGACTTTCTTTAGGTATAATATCAGATCATATTGTTTTGGGTAAAAAAATTGTAGATTATTTGACTAAGGAATATAAGCCTGATTTGGTTTTATTGATTGATTACGGTGCATTTAATCTAAATATTTCAAAATTTTTAAAGAAAGCCGGCATAAAAGTTCTTTATTATATCCCTCCTCAGGTTTGGGCTAGTCGTAAGTGGCGTATTCACACTATAAAGAAGAATATAGATGAAGTATTGTGCATATTCCCGTTTGAAAAAGAAATGTACGAAAAATACGGGATAAAAACACATTATTGCGGACATCCTTTGGTTAGTCAATTGCCTAAAAAAGCTGATAGGGATGAATTTTTTGAAAAACACGGGTTTGATAAAAATAAGAAACTGATTTCAATATTTCCGGGTTCAAGAGAATTTGAATTGAAATATTTAATGGATGTATTTATAAAAACAGGTTTGGACTTGCAGAAAAAGCATCCTGATTTGCAGTTTTGCGTATCACATGCTCCGAATTTGTCCGATAACGTTTATGATAAATATTTAAAAAATTCTCCATTTCCTGTTATAAGGGGTGAAAATCAGGCTTTGTTGAGTGTTTCTGATGCTTTAATACTGGCATCAGGTACGGTTGCATTAGAGGCTTGTTTGTATCAAACTCCTATGATTATTGCATATCGCGGACCTTGGTTATTTTATTTGATTTATTTAATGGTAATTCGTATAAACCATGTTTCGTTACCTAATATAATTGCGAATAAAGATATTGTTCCTGAAATTTTGCAGGGAGATGTAAAGGTTGATAAGATTTCTCACGAGATTGAAAATCTATTATATAATCAGGAATACAGAGCTCAAAATATTAAAGAGCTTGGGGAAGTTAAGTCGCTCTTATCTGATAAAAATTCTTCAAAAGAAGCTGCAAGCGTGATTGCTGAATTTTTAGGAATTAACAAATCTTTATAAAATTAGCAATATTTGCCTATTCTATGTGTTAATAAATATAGATAGGTAGCGTAATGATTAATCAAGTTTTGTCGACAACAAATTCTACGCAGTCAAATGCGTTTAAAGATTTTAAACAGCCTAAAAACGGCTATTATATCAATACGTCTTTTTATAAGGAGCAAAATGATAAGAAGGAGCATCATTTAGGCAAAACTATTGCGATTTCAGCATTGGTTGTAGGTTTTGGAACTTTAGCCGTATTCAGTGGCGGTTTTAACAAAGGCATATCAAAAGCTTTGAACAAGTGGAAAACAAAACTTGAACAAAAAATGGCAAAAGGCGGAAAATTCAAGGATTTTTACAGATATGCAATCACAAAAGTTGATTCATTTATGTCAAAAGCAGAGAGCATCAATAATTTTACCACATTGAAAGATGTTGCCTGTCAAAGAATAATGTGGGGTAAAAAAGGCGATAGGATATTTACGCGTAGAATTCATGAAGCTGTCACAGGATTTTTTGAAAGAATAAGCCGTAAAACAGTAAATTCATCTTATGCAAAAACTCATTCAAAATTCGCAAATTTAACAGAGTATTTTTCATCGGTAAATGAAAGACTTTTAAGAGAAAATCCAAATAATCAAAAGGTTTCAGATGTGATAAAAGATATTAACAGCAGAATGCGTAAGGTTAACTCAAACCTTGAAAAAGGATTTGGAATTAATGCACGTAATGAGCGTTTGAAAGAGGTTAATAAAGCGACAGACGGATTATTTGAATTTTTCTGGGATGCAAGTTTAAGTGATATAAGAAATTTCAAATCTAAAAATATGTGGCAAACCTTTATTGCAGAGGATTACATGATGCCTGCGAAGATGAAACTTGCAAACCAAACAGGCATTTTGCGTCAAGCAATAACTCATGATATTTCAGATAATTACAAAGCAACAGGTCAAGCCTTAGATAATATTCAAAAATTTGTAAACCCTTCAGATACATCGACAAACGAAATTTTAAATAAATTACGCAGTAATTTGAACAAATACAAAAAATTATCAGGAGATAATGAGGTTGCTCAAAGAAATGCTTTAAATTCAGAAATCTCAGAAAACCTGAAAAAACTTTCAGCTAATTTCAAAGAAGCATCAAAGCAATTCAAGTACACTCCAACAGCCGTTAGTGAAATTTCTAAATATGTTGAAGAAGTTGAAAATATAATTTCAAAAAGCTCAAAAGGCGAATTACAAGAAATTTTAACAGCCTATAAAAATATATTACCGCGTAACGAATATTTGAAACTCAAATCAAAAGTTCAATCTGCCGTAAAATCTTTAGACAAATCAATTGAGACAGAAACAGTTGAATATGTTGATAAAGCAAGAGATTTAAGACTGGGTTCTGCTCCGACAGATGTAATGTCTATTATTACAACGGTTGGTGCAGTCGGCTACTATTTGAATAAAGCTGATAATAAAGATGACAGATATTCGGTAGCTTTAAAATACGGAATTCCTGCAATTGGCGCAATCGCAACTTCTCTATATTGTACCGCAAGACTTGTTGCAGGCGGAAAAGCCATGGCAGTAGGTCTTTTGTCAGGTTGGATAATGAACAAAATCGGAGAAGAAGCCGACAAAGCAAGAAAGAAATATACACTGGATGTATCATTCCATCCTCGAGATATCTTCAAAACTCAATCAGATAAAGTATAACAAAAGTTTCGTTTTCTGCTAAGATTTTTGGAGAGGATTTTTTACTATGACAAAAACTGATAATACAACATCAATAAGATACAAACTTGAACAAAGAGAAATCGACAATTTATCTGAATATGCTACCAAAAGTCGATTTACAAAAGGCAGAAAAAAGAAAATAGAACCTTGTCCTTTGCGTACTGAATTTCAAAGAGATAGGGATAGAATCGTTCACTCAAAAGCCTTCAGACGATTGAAACATAAAACTCAAGTTTTTTTATCCCCGTTTGATGACCATTTTAGAACTCGTTTAACCCATACTCTTGAAGTTTCTCAAATTGGAAGAACAATAGCCCGTGCGTTAGATTTTAATGAGGATTTGGTGGAAGCAATTTCACTTGGTCACGATTTGGGGCATACGCCTTTCGGTCATTGTGGAGAAGGTGTTTTAAACGAGCTTGTAAAAGGCGGTTTTCATCATAATATTCAAAGTGTTCGAGTTGTCGAAGTCTTAGAGGATTTGAATTTGTGTAAAGAAACTATTGACGGAATTTTGACTCACACTTGGGGTTACACTCCCAAAACGCCTGAAGCTCAAATTGTTCAATTAGCGGATAAAATTGCATATATCAACCACGATATAGAAGATTCCATAAGAGCAGGGATAATCGCTGAAAGCGATTTGCCAAAGGATTGTATAGAGTATTTCACTTCAAACCAAAGCAAAAGATTAAGCAAAATGATTGATGAAATTGTATATAATTCAATGGGCAAGCCTGAAGTATCAATGAGTGAAGAAGGCTGGCATTATACAACCAAATTGCGTCAATGGATGTTTGAGAATGTTTATGAGGACGCATCTCCTGCAAAACTTGAGGAGAAAAAAGCTCGTAATGTGATAAGAGAATTGTTTTATCTATATTGTGAGATGTTAAAGCCTGTATGTGAAGAGACAAAAATTGAACGAATTGTTACAGATTGTATCTCTGGTATGACTGATAGATATGCAATTGAAAAATATAAGGAAAACTTTATCCCGACTGGATTTAAGTCAGGTGCGAAAGAGGATTATTTATTTAAACTTGCAAAATTGTATTAATAATAAGAGGTTTAAATATTGAAGAATCTTGAAAAATATGATAAAATGTGAATGTATATACAAAAATTTTAGGAGTGCACGAGGATTATGAAAAGATTGAGGAACTCATTCAAAGCTCTATTAGGCTTTACTTTAGCAGAAGTTGTTATTGTAATGCTTGTAGTTGCCGTAATAGTTGCTGCAACAATTGGCGTTACAAAACACAAATTGGATAATATTACGACATACACATATTATTCAGCTTATTCAACGTTGCGAGTAGCAACATCTCAAATGTTGTCTGACTATGATCCGAATAATGAGATATTTCAGGCAAAAATAGAAACCCCTGATTTATTAGCAAAGGTCGGAACATTTTTTGCTAACAACTTTGGGGTGCTAGCTGCAAATGCATACACTGTAGGCGGTTTTAATCCTAATGGTGGCAATAATAGTGAATATGATACAACAACAGATGCAGGTGTACAAGAATGTAATCTTAACAATATTGGAAATTTAGGTAATTTTGTTATTTCTAACATTTCACAATACCCTTCATCTGCAGGTTATGTTTGGTGTTTAAATGGTGGCAAGCAGATGCGTACAGAAAGAAAATGCTCTGGTGGAGCAGAAGCAGACTCAAATTTTTGTTCAAACCAGTGCCACTGTCCTGGTGGTTGGGGGTATAGTTATAGGCTTCAAGCATGTGTTTCTTGTGCAAAAGTTCCAACTGGAGGAGGCGGTAGCGGTAGTGTTGTTGAGATGACACAGTGCCCTGCTGGTACAACAGCTGCAACTGATTTTAATGCTCCTTGTAAATTAGGCGATTCAAATGCTTTTTATGTTTCATTTCCAGAAACTTCGATAGCTCAGGGATTAATGGGGCAGAAACTTTGTTGCTGTCCGAAAGGTCAAAAGTGGAATGGCTCTGCATGTTACGGCACTAAAAAATGTACAGGAAATCCTCCTACTAAATGTAGTACATGTAAGAACGGCAATTGGATAAAACCAATCTGTATGTTCGGACAAACATTAGATGAAACAACTTGTACATGTGTTACTAAACCATCTGAACCAGAATGTAATATTGTATGCCGTGCTGGTCAAACATTAGATAAAGAAAATTGTAAATGTATTACAAATGCTGGTGATGGTGCTTCTAAACCTGAATGTACAGGTGGCAAAGTATGGAATGGTGTTGCTTGTGTTTGTCCTGCAGGTAAGGAAGAAGTAAACGGGAAATGTGTTTCTCCTTGTACAGGTGGCAAAGTTCGTAATAGCTCTGGTCTTTGCGTTTGCCCTTCCGGTACTGAAACTGTAAACGGAAAATGTGTGGCTCCATGTACAGGCGGCAAAGTTCGTAATAGTTCTGGCGTTTGTGTTTGTCCTTCAGGTAAGGAAGACGTAAACGGTACTTGTATGTCACCATGTCCAAATGGCAAAGTTCGTAACAGCTCAGGTGCTTGCGTATGCCCATCAGGTAAGGAAGAATATAACGGAAGATGCGTTGATCCATGTACGGGCGGTAAAGTTCGTAACCCTTTGGGCGGTTGCGTATGCCCATCAGGTACAACTGAAATCTTAGGTCGTTGTTTAGCTCCTGCTGTTTCTCAGCCGACTACTCCGACTTGTTCTGGTGGTAAAGTATGGAACGGATCAGCTTGT
>ULMR01010733.1_pt1 | contig 10328 bp, 10 predicted proteins | sample 1951711 | NCBI WGS metagenome assembly ULMR01 (sample SAMEA4835556, study PRJEB28245) | human gut metagenome | biome: gut microbiome; material: fecal sample | place: Denmark | collected 2008 | reverse complement strand
TATACGAACGGAATTTACTTTTTCAATTAACAACTAAATTTTTTGTTGAAATATATATTTATTTTTAAAAATAATTAGTGTATAATATTTGTGGTAAAAAAACTATAATATAATTAATTAAGGAGTGTGTTTTTATGCCATATATTACTAATGTCTATGCAAGAGAAGTATTAGACTCTCGTGGAAACCCAACTGTTGAGGTTGAGGTTACAACTGAAAATGGTTCATTTGGACGTGCTTTAGTTCCATCTGGAGCATCAACTGGAGTTCATGAAGCACTTGAGCTTCGTGATGGTGACAAGTCTCGTTACCTAGGAAAGGGTACTACTAAGGCTGTTGCTAATGTTAACGATATTATCGCTGACAAGATTATTGGTCTTGATGTTCGTGATCAATTATTAATTGATAAGACTATGATTGAGCTTGATGGTACAAAGAATAAGTCAAAGCTTGGTGCAAACGCTATGCTTGGTGTTTCAATGGCTTGTGCAAGAGCAGCTGCTGAATACTGTGGTGTTTCACTTTATAATTACTTTGGTGGATTCAATGCAAAACAATTACCTCTACCTATGATGAATATTTTAAATGGTGGAGCTCATGCTGATTTCTGCATTGACTTCCAAGAAATCATGATTTTACCTGCTGGTGCTCCTTCATTCAAGGAAGCATTAAGATATGGTGCTGAAGTATTCCATGCTTTAAAGAAGATTTTAAAGGCTAAGGGATATAATACAGCTGTTGGTGATGAAGGTGGATATGCTCCAAAATTAACTTCAAATACAGAAGCATTTGAACTTGTTTGTGAAGCTATTAAGGCTGCTGGATTCGTACCTGGTAAGGATATATTCTTAGGTATCGACGTTGCTGCATCTGAATTCTATGATACAGAAACAGGTAAGTATACACTAAAGGCTGATAAGGGTGTATTTACTTCTAAGGAAATGGTTGATAACTACTATATTCCTCTAACTGAGAAGTTCCCAATTAAGACAATCGAAGATGGTCTTGCTGAAGACGACTGGGAAGGCTGGAAGTATTTAACTGAAAAGCTTGGAGATCATGTTCAACTTGTTGGTGATGACCTATTCGTTACTAATACTGAGCGTCTTGAAAAGGGTATCAAGATGGGTGTTGCAAATGCTATCCTTATTAAGGTTAACCAAATTGGTACTTTAACTGAGACTTTTGATGCTATTGAAATGGCTAAGCGTGCTGGTTATACAGCTGTAGTTTCTCACCGTTCTGGTGAAACTGAAGATACTACAATTGCTGATATCGTTGTAGGTACTAATGCTGGTCAAATTAAGACTGGTTCATTAAGCCGTACAGATAGAATTGCTAAGTATAATCAATTATTACGTATTGAAGATCAATTAAATCAATATGGTGAAGCTTCAATTGCTCAATTTAAGGGTCTAAAGAGCTTATACAATATTGAAAAGTAATTAGTTTAATTAATAAGAAAAAGACTAGTTTTGGCTAGTCTTTTTTGTTCGAATTTTGATATTTATATTCTAAAGGGGTTATATTATAGAATTTTTTGAATGTTTCGCTAAAATAAGAAGAACTATTAAATCCCACTATTTCACTTATCTGGGTAATATTTGCTTCACTTGAATTTAAAAGTTCAATTGCTTTTTCAATTCTTAATTTGGTTAAATATTCTGTAAAAGTAGTATGAAGCTCATTCTTAAAGAGTTTACAAATTTCACTTCTACAAATTCCAAGCTCTTTAGCTAAAAGGTCAATTTTAATTTTTTGATTATAATTGTCATTAATAAAATCAAGAATTTTTTTAACCTTAAAATTATTAATAGCCGAAGAACTAGTAATTAAATTAATATCAATATTTTGATAGACATTTTCATAAATTGAAAATAAATTTTTGATTATTTTTATCTCGTAAATCTTTGATTTAGAATCGGAATTTAATATTTCTTTAATGTATGGTGCATAAGTATTATCAAGAATTAAATTATGATAGGGACAATTATTAAAAAATTTATTTTTAATGATTGAATCATCAAAGCCATACATAATTTTGGGATTAAATAAAATGGCATGCCAAACACATTCTTCAATCATATTTGTACCATGAAGCTCTAATGAATTTATAAGCATTGCTTCGTTTTCTTTTAAAGTATATTTTTTTTCATTAACAACAACCTCAAGAGAACCACTATCAATATATATTATTTCAATTTCGGGATGCCAATGCAAGGAAATATATTGTAATTTATTTTTTGAAAAATGATTTTTATAAATTGCAAAAGGAAAATTATGATTTCCATGGCGACGTAATTCATATAAATTTTCGGCTATTTGATTTTCATTTTTGTCCATAAAAACCTCCAATAATTATAAAAAATACTAAATATTTATTATATATTGTATATATATTATACAATAGCTAGATAATATATGTAAACTTTAAATTAAGTGAGTTGTGATAAAAATTAAAAAAACAGACTTGATATGTATATCAGTTTATGATAAAATTATAGTATATGGAAATTCGATAATGGAGGTATTCCTTATGCATGTTATAGATTGGTTTATATTAGTAATTTCATTATTTTTAATCGTTATTGTTATGATGCAAAATTCAAAGGATGATATTAATGACGCTTTTAGTGGAAGTAAGACAGATTTATTTAAAAATCAAAAAACACGTGGTATTGATTTAGTTCTTGAGCGTGCTACTTTAGTTCTTGCAGTTGCATTCTTTGTTTTAATTATTATTGCGGCTTGCATTTATATGTAATTTATAAGGATTTCATAATGAAATCCTTGTTTTTTTAGGAGGAGCTTATATGAAGGAAGAAATATTAGAGGCTTTGTCTAAGCCTTATGTTCATACGATAAAAGATATTAATAAAGCGACTGGTATAAAAAGAATTGATGTAGAAGATATACTTACAGTTTTAAAAAAAGATGGTTATGTTTATAAATTTGATAATCGTTATTATTTAAGAAAAAAAGGTGTTATCCAAATAAAAGATCGAGGATTTGGGTTTATTCATGTTGATGGAGAAGATGCCGATTATTATGTAGATGCCTTTAATACTAAGGATGCTGCAAATGGTGATATCGTTGATTTTTATGTTTTACCTAAAACGTCTGATGATTTTTTAGATAATGCTTGTGTAATTTCGGTTCTTGAAAGAAAGAATACCCATGTATTTGGCAAATTAATTGAAAAAAAGAATAAAAAAGGTACATTTTATTTTGTTGCAAGTCATGATGCATCTTATGATGTAAAGTGCTTTATTAAAGAAGAAGATCTTAATAATGCTGTTCCTGGCGCGATTGTTAGTGCTAAAATTACTAAATATTTAAGTGATGCTGTAACAGAGGGATATATTGAAAAAATATTAGGATATGAAAATGATCCAGGAATTGATATATCCCTAATAGCTGAAAAATATTCTTTTTATAAAGAGTTTCCAGAACCTGTTAATGAAGAGCTTTCATCAATTCCTAATTCAGTTGATGTTAGTTTATATCCTAATCGTAAGGATTTTAGAAATGAATTAATTATTACGATTGATGGTGATGATTCTAAAGATTTTGATGATGCAGTATCTGTTAAAAGACTTTCTAATGGTAATTTTTATTTAGGTGTTTATATCGCAGATGTATCTGAATATGTTAAGGAAGGTCATCCTCTTGATGAAGAGGCTTTATTTAGAGCAACATCTGTTTATTTGGCTGATCGTGTTATTCCTATGCTACCTCAAAAGTTATCAAATGGTATTTGTTCATTAAATGAGGGTGTTGATCGTTTAGTACTTGCTTGCGAGATGGAATTTAATTTAAAGGGTAAGCTTTTAAATTATGAAATAAATGAAGGAATAATTAAAAGTACTCACCGTATGACATATAACAATGTCAATAAGATGCTTAATAATGATGAAGAGGTAATAAAAAAATATCAAGATATTTATCCAATGATATTAGATATGATATCTCTATCAGATATTTTAAGAGGCTTAAGGGTTAAAAAAGGTGCAATTGATTTTGAGGTTCCTGAATATAAGGCAACCCTTGATAAGGATGGAAAGCCTATTTCATTTGAGCTTCGTACAAGAGATAAGGCTGAGATGCTAATTGAGGACTTTATGCTAGCTGCTAACGAAACAGTTGCTTATCATATGTCAATTTCAAATTTGCCTTGTGTTTATCGCGTTCATGAAAATCCTAAGCTTGAAGCTGTAAAAAAGGTCTTTGATATGATAAAAACAACCGGTTTAAAGGTTATTGTTCCTAAAAATAAAATTTTGCCAAAAGATATTCAAAAGGCAATGAATCTTGTAAAAGAAGATAAAAAAGAATCCTATAGTGTTATAAATCAAATGATGCTAAGGGCGATGGCAAAGGCTAAATACAGTGAGAAAAATTTAGGACATTATGGTCTTGCGATGGATTATTATTGTCATTTTACATCACCAATTAGAAGATATCCGGATTTGATGGTTCATCGTTTAATTAAAACCTTAATTATTCATCCTGAAAATTTTGAAGAAAAATATGCTCATTATACTGATATTGTTCACGACATAAGCGTTCAATCATCAGTTAAAGAACGTGAAGCAATTGATTGTGAGCGCGAGGTAATGGATATGCTAATGGCAAGTTATATGGAAGAGCGTATTGGTGAGGAATTTGAAGGTACGATTGATTCAATAACTAAATTTGGTATGTTTGTTTTACTTGATAATGGTGTTGAGGGATTAATTCATATTTCTAATTTAGATGGTTATTTTAATTTTAACGAGGCTAATATGACATTAGAATCTGCAGCTAAGACTTATCATATTGGTGATAAGGTTAAGGTAATAAATATTAATGCATCTAAAAAACAAAGAAAGATTGATTTTATTTTAAAAGAAGATTACGATAAAATGACAGGTGTTACTGATGCAAAATAATATGGTATGTGAAAATAGAAAGGCACGTCATGATTATTTTATTGAGGATACGATTGAAGCAGGAATAAAGCTTACTGGTACTGAAATAAAGTCGATTCGTGCTCATAAGGTTAATATTAATGATGCTTATGTAATGATTAGAAATAATAAAGTTGAAATAATAAATCTGCATATTGCTAAATATGATATGGGTACTATTTTTAATCATGATGAAACAAGAACAAGGGAGCTTTTACTTCATAAAAGAGAAATAATTAAGCTCCAAAATAGAATTAAGCTTGATGGAATGACCTTAATTCCTTTAGGCTTATATTTTAAAGGAAGTCTTTTAAAGGTAAGCCTTGGTGTATGTAAGGGTAAGAATTTAAGGGATAAACGTGAGGCTTTAAAAGAAGCAGATGCTAAGCGTCATATTGAAAAGACTATGAAAGAGATAAATCGTTATTGATTTTTCTCTTTTTTTAATTTATAATTATCGTGTATGGGCCAGTTTTGGATTCGCCATGATTAATGAATATTTGTAAGCATGCCATGGTTACGCATGTAAAAACGTCGAGGTTAAATTAACCGCAAACACAAATTTATTCGCTCGCAGCAATGCTAGCGTACAATTAGCTTGCTAATTTAATCAAGCTCGTCTCCTAGCTATTTTCCTATGGTAGTTAGCTAGACGTTTATTAAGTAGGATATATTTTAAGGCTGCCACCTTAAGTCTTAGAATGAATTTAGTAAGGTTAGTTTATATTATGTTTGCCTTGTAGCAAGATATAAATGAAATTAATTACAAAGCTAAGCATGTAGAAAGCGAAGGCTAGTTAGTTTTGTACCGGGGTTCGAGTCCCCGCCGGTCCACCATTAAGAAACACTAATTGTGATACGAGAAATCTGTCACATTTTTTTCTTTTTTAGGCTTAAAAACCTGAGTTCAAATCCGAAACTTTAAGGGAAAATGAAGAAAATCACTTCAAAATACGCTAATTTATATGAAAATGTACGTGCAACTGCCATTTAGGGGTTGCATTTTATTTTTGCCAAAAACCTAGGGGTTGCATTTTTTTGACCGATTTTTAGCAGGGGTTGCATTTTTTACACGAAAGGTCAAATTTACACGTAAGCTCTTGATTTTACACAAAAGTCTACACGAAAGGTCGAGCAATCGTGTAAGAGCACTATAAAACGCCATTCTTGGTGACAAAACTAACACAAGTGACACAAGATTTTCCTATATATTTCTTTTTTTACATATAGTGAGAATAATTAATATAAGAAAAAGTTGTGTCAGGTTGTGTCTTGTGACGCAAAAACATGACATTCAAACGACAATCTAATCGACACAACAGCACAAGTAACACAGGAATTTCCTATATATTAATTTTATATAAAATACTAGGAATAATTAATATAGAAAAAAGTTGTGTTAGCTGTGTTTTGTGATGTTATTATTGCAGTTGCTTGTGGAACGAGTGGAACAAGCGGAACAAGAATTCTCTATATATTATTTCTATATACAACTAGCGAGAATAATTAATATAGGGAAAAGTTGTTCCAGTTGTTCCAAAAATTCTATTATTTATCAAAAAACTTCTTATAATGACATTTAATCTAAAAATCATACATCATTTGATAAAAAGTGTGGCGATTCAATAGACTATATGACCTAAAAGTGATATAATAATATCATACATATTCGTTGAGAAAAGAGAATAATTGTTTATGAATTATGCTGAGTTAGTTAAAAAACTAAGACAAAAATTAGTGTTATCACAAACAGAAATGGCTGCCTATCTTGGGACAAGCTTTGAATCTGTAAATAGATGGGAAAATAATCGAAATGAACCAACTATTAAAATGAAAAGAAAAATAATTGAATTATGCAAGCGTAATGGCATTGAAATAGAGGTGATTGATTAATGGCAAAATATATTCTTAATAATCCATCACCAGATGTTTTAATGAATTCGATGCGCTCTATTGGATATAGTTTTAAAACGGCTGTTGCTGATATTATTGATAATTCCATCTCTGCTCATGCAAGTGAAATCAAAATTTATACACCTATAAATGACGATTTGTTTATTTCGTTTTTTGATAATGGAGAAGGCATGTCAAGAGACGAACTTTTGAATGCAATGAAGTATGGGTCTGATAGAGAATGCTATGGCATAGATGACCTAGGCAGATTTGGATTAGGATTAAAATCTGCTTCATTATCTCAATGTAGAAAGCTTACTGTTGCCTCAAAAAAAGATGGAGTTATATCAGCTTTTAGGTGGGACCTGGATAGTGTAATTGAAACTAAAAGATGGGACTGTTTGGAGTTGGAAAATGATGAAATAAAACAACTTCCAATGATTAAAGTTTTAACAGAAGCTGAAAAAGGAACTCTTGTTGTTTGGCAAGACTTTGACATAGCTTATAAAAAATCAAATGGCCATGTTATGGAAACATTATCAGAAGAAGTTGATGAGATGGAAAAACACTTATCGTTGGTATTTCATAGATTTTTAAATAGATCATTTAATCAAATAACAATTTTGCTCTTTAAGGATTGCGGAGGTATTTATGGAGAAAAAGAAAATATATTTAGTATTGACACTTGTTTTTATAGTGTTGTTTATTGCGGTATGTTTGATAGATTTATTTTTAGAAAATTTGGAGAAAAAACAGGAGCTTTTATTAAAAGTTTTAGAGATTATAAGTGCGTCTTCAATTTCATTCACACTTTCTTGTACAATTTCGATTAAAAAAAGTAACCGTAATAATAAGACAAAGGTTAAATCAAAAAACTCTAATGGTGTTTTGGTTACACAAAATAACGGCGATAACAATACTACTAATTTAACTTATAACAATCCAGTTGATATTGTTAAAGCTGTTAAAGAAACGCTTGTTCCATATCAAGAAGAAAATGTTGAAAAGATTATGAGCAAGTCAATAGATGCACTAAGAAAAGAACTTCCAGGGCAAACGCTGAATAAAGATTTTGTTATGAAATATATAGATGAAGCATCAAAAATTAATGAAGAAGATATTCAGGATATTTGGGTAAAATTACTTGTACAAGAAAACAAATCATCTGGTAGTATTTCTAAACGAACTCTTGATATTGTAAAAAACTTATATCCCGCTGAAGCAAAACTTTTTGAAAGTATAGCAAAATATTCTCTTTCAAATGGAACAATTCATGATTGTTTTTGCAATAAATTTAGTTTTATTGATATATCAAAGCTACAAGATATTGGATTAATGAAATCAAGCGATACTATTGAACAAACTATCACTATTGATGGCAATAATCCTGTTCCTTTTTGCAGAATAGAAGGAAATACGATTTTTATAATTAAAAATACAAGCAATACGATTGAAAAAATTTCTTATAAGTGTCATCTGTTGACTAACGAGGGAGTTGAGTTAAAAAGTGCATTAGGAATTAGTATTGATAAAAATGATTATTTGGATTATTGTCGACAAATTAAACAAGCTAAAAATCAAAAAAACCTTATGTGTTCTGCGCACAAGATTAACTATTTTAGCTCTGGACAAGTTAATTATGAAATAAATGACATTTTATAATTTCGTTTTTTGATACAGAATATTTAATCATAATAAACTAAAGCGGTGGATGATGCGGTTAAAGCTAATCTACCGTTTTTTATATTTAAAGGAGGTGATGCACCATGAGGGTATATAGTGGCCTGATTAGAAAAACTCAGGCAATCTAAATTCTAAAAAACTATAAGGAGGTTAAACATAAAATGAATTTAGATGATTATAGAAAAGTTCAAAAGCTCAAAAAGCTAGGATTATCTCAAAAGAAGATAATGGAAGAGACTGGTCTAAAAGAATATGATGTTAGGCGATGTTGGAATAGAACTGAAGATGAATTTAAAGTGCTTCTAGATAGAATTGGTCCTGAAAAAATATCACTTTATAAAGATTATGTATTAGATATTTTAAAAGTTACTCCAACTATTCCAGATACTAATATCTATTATAAACTCTTAGAAGATTTTCCAGATGCTGATATTGGTGAAAGTGCCTTCAGAAAGTATATGAAAAAACTAAGGAAAGAAACAGGCTATGATAGATTTAGAAAGATATCTACATCTATAAGAGAAAATCCTGAACCAGGAGAAGAAGCTCAAATTGATTTTGGCCAGTATAAGATTATTGATATGTATGGTAAAAGAAGATTTCTTTATTTCTTTGTAATGGTATTAAGGTATTCTCAACTTAAGTTTGTCTATTTTTCAACTACTGACTTTAACACAATGAAGGCGATTGAAGCCCATAAAATGGCGTTTAAGTTCTTTGGTGGAATTCCTAAAGTATTAGTTTATGATCAGGATAAAGTCTTCGCAGTGGCCGAAAATTACGGGAATTTAGTCCTTGTAAAAGAGTTTGAAGATTAATTTTAGATAGATGATGTAAATTAAGTCTTTTACAAAGTTCTCTTAATTCCTCCATGATTTCTTTTGACCTTCTTAGATAATAACCAAGAGTTGATTTACCTAAGGCTTTTGCACCTTTAACTTCACCATGTTTAAAGATTAGAAATGCGATTAATTCTAGAATTGTATTTCTCCCATTATTTACGCAATGAGTGAATGCTTCATCCATTTCTTCTTTAGAGTAAATACGAATGAGTCTTTTAATCTTTACGCAACTTTTCTTAAAATATCTTTTTTGATTAGCTTCAATACTATCTAAAAACTTCATAGCATTTATATCATCTTTAAAATATCTTTTAACTACATATTCTCCTACACCATCAACTTCATATTCATCATTTAAAGTCATTCTTTCATCTTTTTTAGTTGATAGTTTATGAGTTGCGATTATTTGGTCAGTTTCTAAATCTTTAATAATGACATTAAAGCCATCTGATTCAACACCTACATTCATATCTTCATAGCCTATTGGAACTTCATATCTAGAGTACCTATACTTTATATAATTCCTTTGAACTTTATAAATTGGCTTTTCACTTGAATATAGTAATGGTTTAATCTTTTTAAGTTTTTTAGATTCTTCTTTAAATAACTCATGTGGAGTTACGCCTTTATGTGAAAGAATATGATTATTTAAAGTATTATCTAACCATTCAAGGCAAGCAGAGTTTAGAGAATCAATACCATGGTAGATTCTTCCACCAAGAAAATTCTCTTTTACTATTTTTACATAGTTTTCAACTGTTCCTTTTCCTTGAGGATAATAACCACTGCACATAACGATATGTAAGTTATATTCTTTTAAGAAATACCTTTGATTTAGATATTAAGGATAAACTTGATTATTTTAAATATCTTTTAGAATATGAAATTCAGGAAAGAGAAAAGAAAGTAAAAAAGCATAACTTATCATCTAGTCACTTACTTGCTGAAAAATATCCTATTG
>ULMR01001718.1_pt1 | contig 10466 bp, 8 predicted proteins | sample 1951711 | NCBI WGS metagenome assembly ULMR01 (sample SAMEA4835556, study PRJEB28245) | human gut metagenome | biome: gut microbiome; material: fecal sample | place: Denmark | collected 2008 | reverse complement strand
CTGCGTTCGAATCGCAGCGGAATCACAGAAAAGAGGAAATCAACGGGCATTGGCCAGTTGGTTTCCTCTTTTTCTTTGAAAACTCTTGGTGCGAAAGAAAAAAATCTTGTTTGAAGATTTGCAGTTTATAAAAAACGCATATCTTTGCAGCCCGATAAAGTTGAAAATTTTATTTATACAGACACAAACAACGCAAGCTTAAGCTAAACTATAGAGAAAAATCATTTCGCAGGCTACCTGATGTGAGCCTTTATGTCAATTATTTAGAGGATAGAGAATGCCTCTTTCTTTCACCGGAAAGAAGCGATGAGCAAATAGGGCAGATGTTTGCCTGAGCTGTAGGATGCAGTGAAGGTAAGTACCTGTACAGGTTTTCTACACCCGTTTTGCCACAAAAACAAACTAGAATTTTAACCGGTTCTTGATAGCTGGCCAATGTCTGCATTGTCCCGCAAAGGACGATTGCACCTTGACCGTTGTCGTGAGCCTTAAAATGTGATAACTATTTAAATGTCCAACTAAATCTTAAATCATCTATGAAAATAGAAAGAGCTACTCAACTGCTATTTCTGTTGCTGATAAGTCAGGGAGGAAATGCAGCGTATGCCAGTTTGCCGAGAGGGGCCGGTGAGCCTTCCGTGCAAGTATCGGCGCAAACCAACAAAATCACAGTCAGTGGAACCGTCGTAGACGCGAATGGAGAACCTCTGGTAGGGGTGAGTGTGCTGGAAAAAGCAACCAGCAACGGTACGATTACCGACATGGACGGAAACTTCACGTTGTCGGTCGCTGAGGGTTCCCTGTTGGAAATTTCCTATGTAGGTTATAAAAGTCTGACGGTCTCATCGAAGGAGGCACTGGGTGTGCTGGTCATGAAGGAAGACTCGGAACTGCTGGACGAGGTCGTGGTGACTGCTTTGGGTATCAAGCGCTCCCAGAAAGCCTTGAGCTATAACGTGCAGGAAGTGAAGAACGACGTACTGACAAAGGTGAAGGACGCCAACTTCGTAAACAGCCTGAACGGAAAGGTGGCTGGTGTGAATATCCAGCGCAGCGCTTCGGGTGTAGGTGGAGGTACGCGCGTGGTGATGCGTGGTAACAAGTCCATCAGTGGAGACAACAACGTGTTGTATGTGATAGACGGTGTGCCGATGGGTAACCAGGCCGACCGCTCGGGCGACGGAACAGGTTTCGGCTCGGGACGTACCTCGGGTGAAGGTATTGCCAACTTCAATCCCGAAGACATTGAAAGCCTGTCGGTGCTGACCGGTCCTTCGGCTGCCGCCCTTTACGGAGCCAGTGCGGCCAATGGAGTCATTCTGATTACTACCAAGAAAGGAGCCGCCGGCAAAGTGAATGTCAATGTGTCTTCTTCCGCAGAGTTTTCAAAAGCCTTTGTGCTGCCGAGATTCCAGAACACGTATGGCAATGTGAGCGGGGAGGCCGCTTCGTGGGGTGAGAAACTGGCAGCTCCTTCTTCTTACAATCCGGCCGACTTTTTCAATACCGGAACGACTTTTACCAACTCGTTCAACCTGTCGGTGGGCAATGACAAGAACCAGACCTATGTGTCGGGCTCGGCGGTCAATGCGAAGGGTATCGTGCCGAACAACAAATACCATCGTTACAATGCCATGGTGCGGAACACCACCAAGTTTTTCAACGACAAGCTGACCATGGACGTGTCTGCCAGCTATGTACGTGAATACGCCAACAACATGCTGTCTTACGGTACGTATTTCAACCCGATTCTGGGGGCGTATCTGTATCCGCGCGGAGAGGATTTCAGCAAGGAGAAATACTTTGAGCGCTACGATGCCGAACTGGGCTACAACGTGCAGTCGTGGGCACCGGGCGATTTCGGTATGGCAGTGCAGAATCCCTACTGGGTGGCCTACCGCAACATCCGTCCGGAGGTGAAAGACCGCTACATGCTTTATGCTTCGTTGAAGTACGATATCACAGATTACCTGAACGTGACTGCCCGCGGCCGTCTGGACAACACCTATTCCGAAAGAGAAGACAAGCGTTACGCTTCTACTCATGGTACGTTTGCCAAGCCTTTGGGACGTTATATCTATTCCAGTGAGACCTTCCGTCAGAAGTATGCCGACGTGATGGCCAACTTGTCCAAACCTTTTGCCAACGATTTCTTTGCCAATGTCAACGTGGGTGCTTCTTATGAGGAATACGATACGAAGGGAAGAGGCTACGGCGGACAGCTGCTGCTCATCCCCAACAAGTTTGCCTACGACAACATCGACCCTTCTACCGGAGTGCCTTCACAGACGGGAGGAGACAGCCGGAAGATGAACATCGGTGTGTTCGGTTCGGCCGAAATCTCTTGGAAATCGGCGGTGTACCTTACCCTGACCGGACGTGCCGACAAGCCTTCGCAGCTGGTCAACAGCAAGTCGCCGTGGATTTTCTATCCGTCAGTAGGTCTGTCGGCCATTGTGACGGATTTGTTGTCGGACAACCTGCGCCAGTCCATCTCTCCGGTACTGGGCTTCTTGAAAGTACGCGCTTCTTATACCGAAGTAGGTTCACCGATTCCGTATACTGGACTGACTCCCGGCACGATTACACACTCCATTGAAGGAGGAGTCATCAAACCGTTCAAATACTATCCGCTTCCGGAACTGAAACCCGAAAGAACCCGTTCGTATGAAATCGGTATCGACTCCAAGTGGTTGAACAACACTGTTTCGTTGGGAGTGACTTTGTATAAGTCGAACACCTACGACCAGCTGTTGCAGGCCAAATTGTCGGAAACTTCGGGCTATGACTACATGTTTGTACAGGCCGGTAACGTGGAAAACCGCGGTATCGAGCTGACTTTGGGTTACGACCAGACATTCGGTAATTTCTCTTACAGCACCTCGCTGACGGCTACGGCCAACCGCAACAAGATTATCGAACTGGCATCAGACGTGAAGAATCCGGTAACTGGAGAAACCCTTGACCTGAGCGACATCAAGGTGGGACGTTTCCGCCTGCGCGAAGGAGGAGAAATCGGTACCATCTATGCTGAAGAACGCCTGAAGCGCGACCAGGACGGCTACATTGTGTACAACGAAGGACAGACCATTACTACGGAATCGACCGAACCTTATAAGTTAGGAAGCGTCAACGCCAAGTGGAACCTGGGCTGGAGAAACGGCTTCTCTTACAAAGGCTTCAACCTGAACTTCCTGGTGACAGCCCGTCTGGGTGGTATCGTCATTTCGAAGACACAGGCCGTGCTCGACCAGTTCGGTGTGTCGCAGGCTTCGGCAGACGCCCGTGATGCCGGAAAGGTGATGGTGGGCAACGTGCCCGTACGTCCGAAAGACTATTACGAATCTGTGGTCAACCTGGATGCCTACAATGTCTATTCGGCTACGAATGTCCGCCTTCAGGAAGCCAGTCTGGGCTATACGTTCCCCAACTCCTGGTTCAAGGGCACCTCGTTCCACAATGTCAGCCTTTCCGTCTATGGTACGAACCTTTGGATGATTTACAACAAGGCTCCATTCGACCCGGAACTGACAGCCTCTACCGGTACGTTCGGACAGGGATATGACTATTTCATGCTGCCCAGTCAGCGGACTTATGGAGTGAGCCTTAAATTTGGATTCTAACAACTCATGAAAAACCGAAACAATATGAAGATAAGAAAATATTTGATACCCGCATTATCTGTATTGGCACTGGCTTCTTGCAACTATGAGAAGATCAATACGAATATCTACGGGGTGACAGAAGAAGAAATGAAACAGGGTGGACTGCTGTATGGAGCTCCCTTTCTGGATATGCAGAAGCTGGTGATTCCCATCGGTTCTCCCACGGAATCGACCGGACCAGGTAACGACCTGGCCAACACAGATATCATGTCGGCTGGTAACTACATTGGCTACTGGGGCATGAACAACAACTGGAACTTCAACACGGAGGCCACCTGGAACTTCACGGACGGCCGTATGAGTTACGCCTACCAGAATTTCTATTCAAAGCTGTTCCGTGCGTGGAACGACATTTACAAGCACACGAAGGAGTCCGAAGATCCGGCCGACAAAGAAGTGCAGGCCGTGGCAAACATCGTCAAGGTGATGGGCTGGCTCCGTGCCACCGACGTGTTCGGCCCCATTGTGTATACCAATGCCGGCAACGGAGACATTGCCCCCAAGCTGGACGCTCAGGACAAAGTATACAAGGCCATGCTGGCCGACCTGAAAGAAGCTTCGCAGGTGCTGGGCGGTACGGCTACAAAGGTTCTTTCCTCTTATGACGTGATTTATGACGGTAATCCGCAGAACTGGACCCGTCTGGCCAACTCATTGATGCTGCGTATGGCGGTACGTGTCCATTTCAAGGACATGGAGCTGGCTAAGGAATATGTGACGTATGCGCTCGATCCGTCGCATGGCGGTGTGATTGAGAACATGGCGCAGGAAGCCAAAATTCAAAGTACAGATAAACTGCCGCTGATGAACTCCATGCTGCCTACAGTGGAAGATTACGGAGAATGCCGTATGGGAGCTACCATCTGGGCCTATATGCAAGGATATAAAGACCCGCGTCTGGCCAGCTATTTCACCACGGTTTCAGGTAGCCGTTTTGTGGCCCTTCCTCCCACGAACAACAATCCGCTGAATGACCGTGCCAAGGATGGAGCTTCCAAGCCTAAGGTCAGTGCAGCCTCTCCTTTGTTCTGGTTGCGTGCGTCGGAAGTCTCTTTCCTGAAAGCAGAAGCGGCGCTATATCAGCTTACGGCAGGTGATCCGAAAGCTTTGTACGAAGAAGGCGTGACCAAGTCGTTCGAAGAAAACGGGGTGAGCGGAGTCGCTTCTTACTTGCAGGGCACTCAGCTGCCGTCGGATGTCAAAGCCTATACTTTACCTTATAATTATCAGTACGCTTGTGTGCTCTCTACGGGAAATGTGGCTCCAAAATGGAACGACGCGGATACGGAGGAGATGAAATTGCAGAAAATCATCACGCAGAAATATCTGGCACTTTATCCCAATGCCGTGGAAGCCTGGACCGAATACCGCCGCACGGGTTACCCTTATCTGCTCAAGCCGGCTTATGACAAAGCCTATGCAAGCATCGGTGCGTCGGAAGATGCCCTGACTCCTGAACGTTTCCGTTTTGCTCCGGCGGAATATGGTACGAACCCCAACATGTCGGAAGTGCCTACTCTGTTAGGTGGAGACGACCAGGGAGCGACCAAATTGTGGTGGGTACGCGACAATCGTCCTAAACAACCGAAATAAAGATTAATCTGCTAAAATGTTTAAATGCACCAAGAGATGAAAAACATCATGAAATATATCGGAGCCTTGCTGGTAGTGGCAGGCTTCGTGGGTTGCTCCGACTGGAACATACCCGAAAGAGAAGTGTTCGACAACCAGCAGGGACTGGAGAAATACATCCCGTTGCTGGAAGCGGAATCGGAAGCCGACCTGACCCCTACCATGCGGGAATATTTTGCCAAACTCCGGGAATACCGCAAGACCCCTCACGTGAAAGGTTTCGGATGGTTCGGCAACTGGACCGGAAGAGGCAGCAATGCGCAGAACTACCTGAAGATGCTGCCCGACAGTGTGGATTTCGTATCCCTGTGGGGAACCCGTGGCAATCTTTCGGAAGAACAGAAGAAAGACCTGAAGTTCTTCCAGGAAGTGAAAGGCGGAAAAGCCCTTCTGTGTTGGATTGTGCAAAGCCTGGGCGACCAGATGACTCCTCCGGGGCAGGATCCTACCAACTATTGGGTGGGTGAAAAAGGCAAAGGTGATTTCGTGGAAGGAGTGAAGGCCTACGCCAATGCCATTTGCGACACCATCGAGAAATACAACTTGGACGGTTTTGACATTGACTACGAACCTAACTACGGTCACTCCGGTACGATGGCCAATTCCGACCAGATTTCGGAAAATAGCGGAAATACCCAGATGTTTGTATTCATTAAGGCTCTTTCCGACCGTCTGCGTCCGGCAGGACGACTGTTGGTGATGGACGGACAGCCGGAGAAACTTTCTGCGGAAGCTTCCAAGTATATTGATCATTACATCTACCAAGCTTATTGGGAGCGATCTACACGAAGCGTGATTCGTAAAATTACCCAGCCGCACCTGGAAGATTGGGAGCGTAAGACCATCATTACCGTGGAATTCGAGCAAGGCTGGCGGACTGGAGGAGTGCCAGACTATACGAGTGTACGTGAAGAAATCAATGCCTATCCGGAAGGCCGTCAGATTTTCGATTATGCCACCCTCGACCTCCCCAGCGGCAAGCGTATCGGAGGAATCGGTACCTATCACATGGAATATGATTTTGCTAATGATCCTCCTTATAAATGGCTGAAAGAAGCCTTGAATTTGGGAAATGTAGTTTATCCGGGTAAGTTTGAATAAAAATTGAATTATGAAGAAAATAGTGTATTTGGGAGTTCTGGCCGGCAGTCTGCTGGTCAGCTCCTGCCAGAATGAATTATATAAAGACGCGGCCAGCGAGTATCAGGCATCACAGGGAGCCTATATAAAAGGTGGAGAATCGTCGCAGGTCTTTGTGGAAGAAGGAAAGGAAGTAGAAGTAAAATCCATCACTGTAGGCTTGGTACAGCAGGAACAGGAATCCAGAACGGTGACGGTGGAGGCGGGCAATGCGTCGCAGCTGGAGGCGTATAACAAGAAGCACGGCACCAATTACCTGATGCTCCCTTCAGAGATGTACGAAGTGAGCCGGGAAGTCGTGTTCGACTCCAAACAGACCTCCCAGTTTCTGCCCGTAAAGCTGAAAAACGTGAAGTTCTCCTTGCAGGGAAGCTATGCGTTGCCCGTGAAGCTGAACGGGGGTACGGTGCCGGTCATTTCCGGAGAATCCGAATCACTGATTGTACTGGAGCAGCGCATCAACACCAAATGTCTGCGCATAAACGGTTCCGGCAGTGAAGACAGCAAGATGTTCCCGGATGACTTCAAAGTAGACCAGTGGACTATGGAAGTGATGGTGAACCGCAGCTCCTACTATCAGAACAACCGTTCCATCTGTGGAACCAAGCTGGTATCCGGATCGGGAGCTCTCGATGAGATTTATCCCCGTTTCGGCGACGTGACCATCCGTCCGAACCAGTTGCAGATAAAGACCGGTAACTCCCAGATTGACGTGCCTGCCGATGTGTTCTCAGCCCAGCCCGATACGTGGTACATGCTTTCGTTTGTGTACGACGGTAAGAAGAACTATGTGTATGTGAACGGCGAGCTGGTGGCCGACCGTGAAATCCGTACGGGTCCTTATGGGCTGGTGGGTTTCTGGATTGGCGGTGCCAATGAGCTGGTACGCGAGATACGTTTCTGGAAAACGGCCCGCACGCCGCAGCAGCTGAAGCAGTTCATGTGGAAGATGGTAGACGGAGCTGACGAAAATCTGGTGTTGTATTATCCGTTGAACGGCAAGAAGCGCGACAAGGACACTGGTGAAATTACAGACGATGAAACCATGCTTTGGGACTGGAGCAACAATGCCAAGCATTTGTCTCTTCCTTCTGGAGCCGAGTTTGACGATAACGATGGCAAGGGTTTTGTATTCCCTCTTGTTGATTAGTTTTAGATTTTGATTGCGAAAGGCTGTCATTACCTTCGGGTGTGGCAGCCTTTTTTGTGCGGCTTGCGGAATGTAGAATTATGTAGACCTATGTAGACTTATGTAGATTTTTGAAGACCTTTGTCGACCACTTCAAAACGCACTTGCGTTTGGACCCAAACGTCCTTGCATTTTGGTTGAAACGCACTTGTGTTTTACTTCAAACGCACTTGCGTTTTGGTTGGAATGTACTTGCGTTTTTTTTGAAGGGGAAATTGTGGCTGAAAGAACGTTGTGATTTGTTTTCATTTGTTTATCTTTGAACCATTGGAAACAACTTGGATTGAAAGAGCGGATTGCAAAATTGTGGAAATGCCGTGGCCGAATCCCAGATAAGTATGCCAATAAAAACTATTCACAGCCCAATCCGATAGGAAAAGCCGACAAAGTAAAGTTGGCTCGTATAAATGAGGTACTGAAAGAAGATGTGTTGAATCTTCGTGTAATCTGTCAGATATCCGGTGTAGATTGTTAGAATTTTTTCGACGCATTGCGAGGAAAAGGAAGAGTTAGTAGTCAGGATGTGGAAAAGGTTTTCTTGGAGCTGAAGAAGCTGAAATCGTTTATCCGGAACAACTGGGATAACAGTCCAGAAAAGCTGAAAAAATTGGCTGAAAATCCGGAACTGAAATTCTACTGTATTCATGGAAAAATATCTGGGGGAAAACCATATAAGGCGGTACACGAAGAGCGAAAGTTATTCCAGAATGATTTTATGAAGTTGAAAGACAATTATATGAAGGTGTATATTCGTCTGTAGATTTTCATTAAAACCTCGAAAATAATTGTGGTTTTAGTTTAATTTACAGGTAAAAATTCTATCTTTGTATTGAGTTAAAAAACAAATATTTAACATTAAAATCGTGGTGGCAACATGTAAATTCAGCGAATTATCATGAAGTTTTTTTGAGTTATACGATGTTTTTAATGTATATGATTCAGAAGATACAGGAAAATATAGATTCTATCAGAGAAGAATGTAAAGATGGACTTTTTGAGGAAATAAAATCAGATTTGATTTCTGTAAAAGAAATAAGTTCGGATTATTGTATTGTAATCGAAACTAATAATTATTGGCTGATTAATAGCCATACTGGTTTAGGTTATGCCCAGAGTATCCTAAAGACAGCTTTACATTAGATGAAGCCTTGAATAATCAATTAATAGATGAACATTAAATGAAATCGACAATGAAAAAATTCAAAATTATAGAAAATCAGAGATACAACTACTCAGATAATACAGATGAAGTAGTTTTTACATTCCCACTTTCGGGCGATGTACCGGTATATGACAAGCATACGGGCCGCATGGATTACCGCGAATTTGTAATTGACCTGGATGGGAAACTTTATCTTATCAAACCGAGCAAAGCGGCTCTTTCTGGCGATAAATCGACTCTGAACGTGCTGGCCGTGATGCCAGACCGTACCATGAACGACGCCGAGATAGTCGGATGGAAATTGAAATGTGCGCGCCAGGATGCCGGCCTAACGTGTGAGGAGGTTGCAGACCGGTCTGGGGTACGACTGAATACCGTAAAGCTTGTGGAGAACGGACGTTTCAACGCAAAGATCAATCTCATCTGCAGCCTGGCCGAAGCCATCGGCATAGAAGTATCATTCACTCCTATGGACTTTTAGAAAAATCACTGATTATTTAAAAGAAAAGGAATATGGAAGAACTGGATAAAAATATCATCAAAATGTATCAATCGGGCACGAGAGTGGCCGAAATCTGCCGCACACTGGGCACACATACCCAGAAAGTATATAAGGTGCTCAAAGAAAACAATATCTCGAAGAACGGCCGTCGACTGACTCCGGAAGTCATTCAGGAAATTGTAGAAAAGCTCCGAATGGATATGTCGTCTACCAAGCTGGCCGAACAGTACGGATGTTCCGTCTGGACCATCCACAAAATAATGCGTGAATATGACATCCCTATGCAGGTAGGCCGTCCGTGGCGGCGACGAAAAGATAAGCCGGAAGCATCCCCCTCCTATGCTTCTCTTCATGAATCTATACAGATTACAGAAATGCCCGATCAGCTTCGTGCATTAGTTATGGCCCCTGAAAATCGTACTTATATCGCCTGTTTCCATAAGAGCAAAAAGGAAGTGGCTTCGGCTGCCGAAGCTGTGTCGTTTCTTTATTCCGTTATGTCGCGGCGTTTTACGCTTTCGACTGAAGACGTGTCCCGTATCGAAAAGACATTTACTGAGTTGCAGTCGTTCGACAAGCCCCGCCAGACGCTTGTCTGTCCGCTCAGCATAAACGAAAATATTCGCTTCAAAATCGTACTGGCACCGGAAGTCAATGCGGAGTACAGCACATTCCAGAAAAGTCGTGACGAGAGTGCGGTGAGATTGAAAAAGTCCGACTGGCGTGCATTTAATCCGGGTATGTATGGTATCTGCATTCCGGTGGGGGTATATTCCGAAAAAGGCGATGCGGTGAAGTTTTACGACTTTAAAGGAACCGTTAAAGCAGAATGTAAGGAACAGGCATACGAGCGGGCGCTGGACGAGCTGAAAGCGGAAATCGGCGATGATCGCTTCAATAGCCTGAAGGTACCAGGCAAGTACAGTGACAAGGTGACATTCAGCTTCCAGCCTATGGCCTGACGGAAATATCGCCCTATGGAGATTTTGAGAAATCACTGATCTTTTCAGAACATAAAATTTAAAATCCATGAAAGATAAAATTACAGAAAAACTGCTTATAGACATAGTTGTGATTTGCTTTCATTTTAGTATCTTTGAATCATTGGGAACAACGTTTCAGCGCGGAACGTGTTATCAACGCTGTTGTGATTTGCTTTCATTTTAGTATCTTTGA
>ULMR01037297.1_pt1 | contig 10519 bp, 9 predicted proteins | sample 1951711 | NCBI WGS metagenome assembly ULMR01 (sample SAMEA4835556, study PRJEB28245) | human gut metagenome | biome: gut microbiome; material: fecal sample | place: Denmark | collected 2008 | reverse complement strand
GATCTATAGCAACAGCCGCAGTCAGTGGTGCTGCAGCAGGCGCAACAACATACGGAATTAATGCACTTGAATATAACACATCATATACAGGTAACACTGCAGAAGCAAGAGAACAAAACCTTGAAGACAGTTTAGTAAATGGTGTTACAACCGCTGTTGGTATAGGTCAAATGAAATATATATCCGGTATGGCAAACAATATGAAAACCGCAGCCAGAGCAGGTATAAGGTTGGCAACAACAGTCGGAGCTGATACAGGCGTAGGCGTATTATCAGAATATGCTTCAACAGGTGATATATCAGCACAAGGCACAATGACAAATATGTTAATGTCAGGTGTTGGTAACGCTATTGGTGTAAGATCATTAAGCAAAAAAGTACCTACTTCTGGCATAAATAAAGGTACATTAATTACAAATGAAGCACCAATAACCGGCAGAAATGAAATTGCAGATGCAGAAATTGCAAGAAATATTGACAAATCTCACTTAAATGCAAGAGACAGACAAATGGTAGAACGTGAGATTGAGGCACAACAAACACCTACCCAAGCAGAACTTGATGCATACGCAAAAGAACATGCATATCAAGCTCCAACAGCAGAGGAACAAGCTGCACTTGATAAACATCAAGCCCAAGTAAGAAAAGAATATGCAGACGCACACAAAATTGAAAACAATGCAAAAATACAAGAACAAAAACCAAAATCATCAATAACTAAAGATGAAATCGCAAAACTTCAAGATGAAGTAAAAAGTATAGACGGACAAATTAACGTCCTAAACAAAAAAATATTTGGAGCTAAAAGATTTGGCAAAAATACCAAAGATTTAGAAGAACAACTTGCAACATTAAAACAAACACGTGAAACTAAAATATCACAAATTACAAACGCACAAAAAGCAGCTGAAGTTAAACCTCAAGCAACTTCAGAAGCGCAAGAAGTTGCAAACTCTGCACCAATTAAAAATAACAAAGCAAATGAAGCTAAACAAGAACCATTTAAACCTATTACATCAGAAAAAGATGCTATTGATTACTATAATAAAACAATAGAGGATAGAGCAATAATCTTTTCAACAGATGAAGAAATAAATCTAAGAAGTCGTCGTAATGCATATGATGGCAACGCATTTTTCACTGACGTACAAGGTTGGAGATACGAAGTTTATAAATCAAGCGGCTCAGGAAACTACGAAGCAGATTTCACAACCCAAAAAAAACAAATCCAAACACCTTGGAAAATTCATATTTATGCTGACAGCCCTGAAGAATGGGCTAACGCAGCACAAGTTGCATTACCTGTTTTACGTGAAAAGAAAATCATGTACAAAACAATGTGTGGAATAGAAAAAGAAGATTTTAATGCACTTGATAATGCAGTATTCAACGGCAAACACACACAAAAAGGAAAAGCATTTACAGTATATTTCAGATCAGAAGATGAATTTGTTCAAACAGCTAAAAACTTAGATGAAGCATTTAAGAAAAGCGGACTAAAATCATCAGGTAAAGTATCAGATGAAGGTCAAATCGGCGAAACAGGTTTTCTTTCATACAGACATGAAGGAGGCAAAAGAGGAATATCTTACAAACCTGATAATATTGAAGATCCATATTTAAATAGCATATCTTCTAATAATGCTTCTGCAAAAGTTGCACCTGCAGCTTCATCCAATCCTTTAACTTCACAGGACAAAATAGCAATAAGCTACATTGGAGATAATCTTAACCGTGCAAAAAATTTAAATGATTTAACTCAAATTCAAGCTCAACTTGAAGCAATTCCGAACTGTCCACAAAAACAAAGATTACAACAAATGTTAAATGAAAAATCTTCAATGTTAAATGCTGAATATAACACTAACAATGCAGAAGATTTAATTGCAATAGATGATTACACAAATGCAAAAGCAGGAACAACCCTTCCAAAGAATCAACCTGTTTTCTTAAACGGAACAGAAACATTAAATTTAGCTAATTATCAATTAGATTTGTCATCACCACAAATACAAGCAAAATTAAAAGCAATGAAAAACGGTGAACAAATTATAGTTGGAAGAGAAGGAGATATTAAAGTTGATCCAAGATACAACGGTGTATCAAGAAAACATTTGACTATTGAAAAAACAACTGATGGTTATGTTATTAAAGATATTTCATCAAACGGAACAACAATAGGTCAAAAATCTACTGTTAACACATCAAACAGTAACAGAATTATGCAATCTGCAAAAAATTCATTTAACTATAACTCATCACCAAGATTAGATAAATACAAATATAATAAAAACAGAAAACCACAATCACATGGAGATTTTTATAGTAATAGAAGAGATCTATTTAGCAATTTACACGCTTATGATTGTTGGGCAGGATATACTCCACAAAATCAACAACATGGAGCTTGGAAAATGCATTTATTCTCAAATAATGAAATGGATTGGCAAAATATATCAGAAGCAATTATTCCATATTTACGTGAACACGATATTGACTGGAAGACATTTAATATTGCAAACGGTGCAGATACATTAAATAATACAATTCAAGAAGGAAAAGCATTTACTATCTATCCAAGAGATAACGCACATATGGCACAAGTTGCTAAAGACTTAGATTATATTATACGTAATAATCATTTAGAACTTAATGGCACAAATATAACCGGTGACCGCGAAATGGGCAACAGTGGACGTTTATTCTACAGATATGAATATAAAACAGGAAGTGTTAAAGATGAAGTTGTAGATTTATCTGATCATTATGGTTACCAACGTTACCTGGCACTTTATGACGGAAATGGAGACCGTATCAAACGTCATGGTCAAGCAAGATATCTTGCAGATGATATGACTCCAGAAGATGATCCATGGTTAAATTTTGATCCATCAAATCCATAAAGATAAATAATAACTTATTTATTCTCGCATTTTGGGCATTCAGGTTCGGCATGAATCATTATTGTAACATGCCCGAGTTTTTGCCTGATTAATTCTTCAACTTCATCACAAATATCATGACATTGTTCAATTGTCATATCTTTTGGGAAAAGCATTGTTAATTCAATATCTGTTGAAGGACCGCAACGGCGAGCTTTCAGATTTTTAAAATCAAGTGTATAATCACTTTTATAAGAATGTATTATTTCTTCTATTGATTTCAAATCTTCCGCAGGCAAAGAACCGTCAAGCAAATTATTTAAGGTTTCTTTAGAAATCGAAAATCCTGCTTTCAAAATAAATAAAGCCACAAGAATTGCTATAATCGGGTCTAAAATATGTATCCCAGTAACTTTTATCAAGATTAAGCCGACCATAACACCAAGAGATGAATATATATCAGTTCTTAAATGTTCGCCGTCAGCAAAAAGTGAAATCGAATTTGATTTTTTAGCAACCTTGAAAAGTATACTGCTTACAACAAAATTGGCAACAACAGCGAACAACATAACTGCAATCCCGAGTGTTGTATCAACCTCAAAAGGCTTATTCATACATAATTTTTTACCGGCTTCATACATAATATAAAAAGCTGCAAAAATAATTAATCCGCCTTCTATAAACCCAGACATATCTTCATATTTTCCATGCCCGAACGGATGTTCTCTATCAGCAGGTTCAGAAGATTTCATAACCGCAAAAAAGGTTAACACAGATGCTAAGCAATCACTCAGGGAGTGTATTGCCTCGGAAATTATACTGATTGAACCAGAGATTATACCTGCGATTAGTTTTAATATAATGATTACGGCATTTGATGTTATTGACAATCCTGCCGCTAATTTTTTTTCTGTTACTATATTCATTTTCTTTTCATACATTTTAGCATAGTTTTAATATCTTTTTCAACCCTGAATGATTCACAAACTTTTTGAATACTTTTATTGAATGTCCAATCATCGAGATGAGATTTTTTCAAATATTCATGCGTTTTTTGCGGAAATTTTATATAACATATTGAAAGAGCCCAGGCAACAGACATTTTTGCATAATATCTTTCATCTTTGAAATTATCAATTAATTTCAAAACCTTATCAATATAAACCTCATCAATAAAGTATGATAAAAGCATTACATAGCCAAAACGAAGGTCATATTCTTTTTGGGATTTAAAATAAGGTTGTAAAAAATTCCATACCAATTCTTTATTCTGATTTGTAAATTTAAGGCTGTTGCAAAAACTGTCACATACAGCCCAGTTGTCGATTTTAGGAACAAAGTTTTTGACATATTCAAGAATTTTTTCAGGCTCTGCTTTAATAAGTCCGATAACCATTCCTTGAAGCATAACTTCTTCCATAAACTCGCATTTTTGCTGATTTACAAACTCTTTCCATTCGCCGTTTTTATAAATATCTTTTGCAATTTTTCTTAAAGTCGGCAACCTGACACCAAGTACATTATCGATATTTGGGATTAGTGAGGCAGAAAAATTCTTATAATCTTTTTCCGATTCCAAAAGAAGTTTAGCTTTTATATCCATAGCTTGATTTTAGCATAAATTAAAAATTTATTATCTCTAATCAACAAACTCCCAATGTAAACCATAAGCAGCTTCTTTTCTTTTGTTGCAACCTCTTTAATCCTATTGTAAGCATCATAGCTGGAAGAAATCCCTTTTTTAATTAACATATCATTAGCAGCTTTTGCGTTTTTGAAAATTTCTCCTGTTTCAACGCATTTTACTTTTTTAGATTTATTTTTAAAAGACTGATATGGTTTAATAAGATTTTTAATTTTAATAAACAAATCTTTGCTCACTCTATATGTACCGGAATTTTTTTCATTGACTATTAATCTGATAATGTAAGGGGTTTTGGTAATTTTTTGGTTTGTTATAATATACTCCTTTATAATCGCTATACATTTAACATTTATAATCATACACCAAATATTTAAATATATACGTTTAACGTATACATACTACACTAAACAGAGTGGCGATTGATAAAAAAATAAAATAATATGTTTAATATGAATGGTAATGATATAAAAAAGATTTTTGGTTCATCTGTTCAAGAAATAAGGAAAGCTAATAATATAACTCAAGAAAAATTGGCAGAACTTATCGGGAAAGATAAAAACACAATTAACCGTATAGAAACAGGTATCAATTTTGTCACCGCTGAAACTTATGCTGATTTGTGTAATTTATTAAATGTTCATCCAAGTATTTTAATGACACAAAAACCTGTATTTCTTTTACAAGGACATATAAATTACACAAATGAAATTAATCAATTACTAAAAACTTTTCCTCCGGAAAAATTGAAAGATATATATAATATTTTATTAGCAATGAGTAAATAATTTTATTATTATGCTGAATTTATTTCAGCTTCTTTAAGATAGATCCTGAAACAAGTTCAGGATGACTAAAGTATACACCTTTTCTGTCATTCCGAACTTGGTTCGGAATCTCAATCTAATTTGGACTAAATTTAGACTCTAAAATGAGTTGAGAGTGACGAGATAATTTTTACCTATTGTCATTCCGAATTTATTTCGGAATCTTTAAGATAGATCCTGAAACAAGTTCAGGATGACTGAAGTATAAAATCCTTTGTCATTCCAAATTTATCTCAAATTCAATATTTTACATATAATGATAATTCTCTATTTTTATACCTTTTTCAAAAGCACGACTGCGTGAGCTTCGATTGCAAGTTCTTGACCTACCGCGTCCATTTTCTCATTCGTCTTTGCTTTTATAGACAACCTGTCGGGCTCGATTGAAAGAATGTGGCATAAGACTTCTTTCATTTTCGGAATATAAGGCATCATTTTCGGTTGTTGAGCAATTATATTACTGTCAAGATTTTCTATTGTGTATTTTTTTTCTTTTATTAACTTATAAACATCACTTAAAAGCTTTGTACTATCAGCATCTTTGTATAGTTCATCAGTATCGGGGAAAAGTGTGCCGATATCAGACAACGCAAGAGCACCAAGCATTGCATCAATTATTGCGTGGATTAAAACATCCGCATCAGAATGTCCGAGAAGTCCTTTTTCATGTGTAATTTTAACCCCGCCGATTATTAAATCTCTGCCTTCAGTAAGTTTGTGAATATCGTATCCCAGACCTATTCTATACATATATTTTTTACCCTCTCAATAATTTTATAAATAACATTATAATTTATTTATAAATTAATAGCAAAATTTTTCCATAGCTTTTACAAAGCCGTCATTTTCAACGGTATCAGTAACATAATCAGCGCATTCTCTCAATTCAGGAGTGCAGTTTCCCATAGCAACCTTAATCCCGCCTGCTTTCAAAAGTTCAATATCATTATTTTGATCACCGATTGTTAAAATTTCGTTTTTTTTCAATCCCCATTTTTTGGCTAAAAATTCAACACCGAGAGATTTTTTAGCTTGAGCACTGCCGATTTCACAGAAATAAGGGGTTGATTTAACAATATAAAGTTGCGGGTATTTTGCCCGTAATTCATTTACCCAACCCGTAACTCTTTCTGCATCGCTGTAATCGATTGCAAGAATTTTATTAACATTTTTGATTTCCAAATCATCAAAAGAGCAAACTGTATATGATACAAATTTTCCTTCCGTATATTTTTTTACATAATCGTTGTCTTTTTCAACGTACAATTTGTCATCGATATACAAATTTATATGAATATTATTTTTTCTAGCCCATTGAATAATTTGTTTTGCAACATCAGAATCCAAATTCTCTTGATATAAAGTATTGCCCTCATAATCTTTTATCAAACCGCCCTGATACGACACAACAGGTGTTTTAAGTCCCAATTCTTCTGTTATATGATGAGTAGCACAATGCATTCTGCCTGTTACAAGCACAACTTTAATCCCTTTTTGGCAAAGTTTTTTGATACAATTTTTGACACCGTCAGAAAAACCCGTATCCCATTTTACGATTGTTCCGTCAATATCAGTTGCAACCATTTTTATTTTATTTTTTTCTTCAGGCATAATCCTATCCTTTAATTTGAGCTCTCATAATAGCGCAAAGCGTTTTTGCGTCATTAATTTCACCATTTGCAATCATTTTCAAAATATCGTCATAACTATATTCCAATGCTTGCAAAATTTCACCTTCATCAGGATGACAGTGAGTAAATTCCAAATCTTCAGCCATATACAGATAAAGTTTTTCATCGCTGTAACCGGGTGATGTGTAAACATAGCCCAAATCAGTCCATTTATTTGCGCAATATCCTGTTTCTTCTTCCAGTTCACGTTTTGCCGCTTCAAAAGGATCTTCACCAATTTCAAGTTTTCCTGCAGGAAGCTCATACAAAACTTCCTTCATCGGGTATCTGAATTGTTTTACCAAAAGCACTTTATCTTCTTTTTTGGCAAAGATAACGACACCGCCTGAATGTTTTACGACTTCTCTATAACTTTCCTGACCTGTTGGAAGTTCAATTTTATCTTTATAAAGCTTTACTACTCTTCCGTCAAAAATTAATTGTGAATTAATTGTTTTTTCCGTAAATTCCATAACTAAATATTACCACGAAAATAATTACAAAGCTCTTATTATTGCCTTAATATTTATATCCGTAACCTTCAATAATGCAACAGTTCTTGCTGTTTCATCAAAGTTGCCTAATTTTTTCAAAACTTCTGCTGTTTTTAATATAAGTGTCTGATTATCTGATTTCAAAAGCTCACGTATTGCAACTACATCTTCTGCAAAATCAAGTGCCGTAAAAACAAATGGGCTATCTTCTCTCAATTCTTCATTTACATGGGCTTCCAAATTCTTTCTATTAACACCTTTCACCAATTTTTTAATATCTTGGATTTCATTTTTGGTATTTTTATCTTCATCAAACAAATATTCATCATTATCAGTGAGAAGTTCAAACTTTTCCTGAGCATGAAGAATTACAACAGCAAATTTGCTATCTGTGTGATTGTTGATTAATTTTTCAAAAACTTCAAAAAGCTCAAAGTCAAAAACACACGAAAGCGGCAAAATTTCACCAAGTCCGCCAATAATATAATTAATTACAAGCAGTGCATCTTCGTAAGATTTTTCAATCAAATCGAACAAATTTTCAAGATACGGAATTTCTCCTGCAATATTTTCAGGCATTGCAGAACTTTTCATAGTGTCAATAATTGCCGGAACTGCTGACTTATCTCCGTATGCGACAAGGAATTTTACGGCAGCAAGCTCATCAAAATCATCACCGCAATGCAATTTTGCAATCGCAAGATTATAAGCTTCCCTATCATTCCACTGTGCAAGAGCATAAGCACAATTTTGAGCAAGATATTCATTTTCGGAATATGCATTAATCTTCAAAAAATCATGCGCTAAAGGATCTTGAATTTTAGCAAAATATTTTGCGGCATAAATTTTTTCTTCAACAGTACCGTGTTCAAATTTATCAAGTAAAATATCCGTCAAATCTTCATCTGCATATTTTACGAAAGCAGAAACAACCACATCTTCATAAGAAGGTGAATAATATTTGATAAACTCAAGCAAATTACGATAATTATTTTCGTTAATTTGGCTTGCAATCCTATCAGCGACATTATTTTTTACAAAATCGAATAAAAAATCATCATTATCAACAAGCTCTTTGAAAAGCTCAACATCGCAATCATTAATAAGATGCTTTGCAACAGCTTCGTAGCCAAATTTGCCTGTCAGTTTTTTTAATTGCTCAGACATAATTAATCCAAATAGAATACTGTAATAACTTTGTGCCCTTCTTCAGCGTACTGAACAGCATTATGCAAAGTTTTACTTGTATGTGACAAGAAGCAAATTAATTGATTACAATCGTCAATAATCTCTCTGTTGCACACTCTTGAAGCATCAGCAAGAGTCATCATAGCTCTGTCAGGGTGTTCAACGATATTAGGAACCCCAATAAGCTGATTTTGAACATCAGAAGGCTGTTGACCGATTGTTTGAGGTAAAATAACTTTTAATTTATCAGGATTAGCCTTCATAGCGCCTCTGATTGCAGCAGCGTTTGTACCTGAAGAACCGCCTGATGTAATAATTATATTGCCTTGCATAACAAGTGCGGTAGTTAAAGTTTCAATCATTTGTTGATGAGTAATAGGAAGATTACGGCTGCCGATTATGGCAATTCTTTTTGCAGATTGTTGAATTGTAGCCAATTCCATTGCAAGTTCATCAACTGTATCAGGTGAATCTGACGCCACTGTATCCATATCATCATCGATTGGTACTACAATTGAGCTTTGTTTTTCTTTTTTTTCGTCTTCAGATCCCATAATTACTTTCATATCGTCAGTTTTCACCATTTTTCTCACTTTCTGATTGCAATCTTTACGTTTTTAGTTTATGCTGATTATATCACAAAAATTTGATTTTGGGAATAGGGATATGGAAAATATATTGGATAATCTTAACAAAGAGCAGAGAGAAGCTGTTCAAACCGTACAAGGTCCATTACTTGTACTTGCCGGTGCAGGCAGCGGAAAAACAAAATTACTTACCTCAAGAATTGCGTATTTAATACAAAACGGCGTAAGACCGAGAAATATCTTAGCAGTTACATTTACCAACAAGGCGGCAAAAGAGATGAAAGAACGTCTTGGAAACATTTTGGGCGAAAATGTTGTTAAATATATGTGGGTAGGGACTTTCCACGGTATTTGCGGAAGAATTTTAAGAGAAAATATTGAAAATTACAGCTTTCAATCAGGCAAAAAATTAGACAAGAATTTTTCTATCTATGACGAAACCGACAGTAATGCAGTTATTAAACAGGCTATAAAAAAATTAAATTTAGATGACAAAGTTTATCAACCAAAACTTGTAAAATCCGTAATTTCTAACGCAAAGAACAAAATGCAAGACGCTTATACATTTGCGACCTTTGCAAGAGATTTTAAATCACAAAAAATTGCATCTATTTATGAAGAATACGAAAATGCACTAAATAACAATAACGCAATAGATTTTGACGATATGCTAATGCTTACCGTAAAACTTCTTGAACAATGCAAAGACGTTCGTCAATTGTATTATGACAGATTTCAACATATTCTTGTAGATGAGTTTCAGGATACAAACATGGCTCAATACAAGCTTATTAATATGTTATACACAAATCTTGAACCTGATATTCCGGATGAACGCTCACTATGTGTAGTTGGTGATGTTGACCAGTCAATTTACAGTTGGCGTGGTGCGGATTACACAATCATTTTGAATTTCCAAAAAGATTTTAAAAAGACAAAATTAATAAAATTAGAACAAAACTACCGCTCAACCGCAAATATTTTGAATGTTGCAAACGCAATTATCGAAAATAATACAGAGCGCGTAGATAAAGTTCTATATTCAAACAAAGGCGAAGGCGAGCTTATTGACTACTTTGAAGCTCAAGACGAGGCTGATGAAGCAAACTTTATCGTAAGCAGAATAAAACAAGATTCCGGCGGAGATTACAACCGTTACGCAATTCTATACCGTACAAATTCACAATCCCGTGCGCTTGAAGAAGCTTGTATGGCAGCAGGAATTCCAT
>ULMR01005548.1_pt1 | contig 10545 bp, 9 predicted proteins | sample 1951711 | NCBI WGS metagenome assembly ULMR01 (sample SAMEA4835556, study PRJEB28245) | human gut metagenome | biome: gut microbiome; material: fecal sample | place: Denmark | collected 2008 | reverse complement strand
TTGTTGTTTAATATCTGGAGCATCATGTGAATATATGTAACCTATTCCGAATCCGTAGTTTTTTGCATCTTTGTAATGAGCATCTCTAAGGTGCATTGGAGGCGGAAAATCTTTGCCTGATGAGATATCTTGTAATGCTGAATCTATTGCCATTACTGTTTCATTTGATTTTGGCGCTCTTGCAACATAGATGACAGCCTGTGCAAGAGGAATTCTACCCTCTGGAAGTCCTAGTAATTCAACGGCTTTATAGGCGTTAATAGCGACATTTAGGGCATTTGGATCGGCATTTCCGACATCTTCTGCCGAGCATGTAATCAATCTTCTCGCGATAAATCTTGGATCTTCTCCTGCTGCAATCATTTTTGCAAGATAATAAATTGCGGCATCAGGATCACTTCCTCTAAGACTTTTTTGAAAAGCTGAGGCGCAATCATAGTGTTCTTGTTGAGAATATCTTGTGTTACGTTTTTGGCAAATTTCTTCAATAATTTTTACGGTTAGATTTCTTCTGTTGTCTTTCAAATCACTTGCGAAATAAGCGTTTTCAACAACATTAAGAGCATATCTTGCATCTCCTCGAGCGAGGTTTATGATAAAATCAATTGCTCCGCTTTCGCAATCCATTGGAAGATAATGTTTTGCCAAGTATGCAAACCCTTTTTTAATAATTTTGTCCATACTTGCATCGTCAATAGAGTTTAATCTTACAACCTGAACTCTTGATAAAAGTGCGGGAACAACTTGGAATGACGGATTTTCCGTTGTTGAACCTATTAAAAATAATGTTCCGTTCTCAAGGTGCGGAAGAAGGGCATCTTGTTGAGTTTTGGAATATCTGTGGATTTCATCTATAAAAAGAATTGTTTTAATTCCGCTTCTTAAGGCTTCTTTAGCATTTTCAACCGCATCTTTAATATCTTTTACACCTGAGGTTACTGCAGAAATTTCAATAAAATTTGCATTTGTTTTTGTTGCAATTAATCTTGCAAGGGTAGTTTTTCCGCAACCGGGAGTTCCCCAAAAAATCATCGAAAAAAGTCTGTTTGTTTTTAAAAGATTTAATATCGGGCTATTTGGTGATATGACGTTACTTTGCCCTAAAAATTCTTCTACCGTTTTGGGACGCAAAAGTTCTGCCAGCGGAATTTGTTTATTTTGATTTTCCAGTTCCGTAAATAGATTATTCATAGTATAATTGTAACATGGTTAGGTAAAAGTGAGTGGTATAAAGTGAAAAGTTTTGTAATAAAAATATGTATTATTTTGTGTGTGATTTTTCTTGTCGGGATAACAACTCCTGTGCATAATAATAAAACTTCTGATAACGAGGTTGTTTTTTGGACTTTGCAAATGAGCGATTTTTCGCCATATATGAATAAAGTTATAAAAGAATTTGAGGCACAAAATCCTGAAATTAAGATTAAATGGATTGATGTTCCGTTTTCGGAAGGCGAAAAACGTACTTTGGCATCAGTTTTGAGTGACAATCCGCCTGATCTTATCAATCTTAATCCTGACTTTTCGGCACTTTTAGCTCAAAGAGGTGCACTTTATGCCATTGATGAAAGTTTAACTGGGCAGTTTAATAAAGATATTATAAATTCACTCAAATCAGACGGCAAATTGTATTCTCTTCCTTGGTATGCAACTTCTGCCGTAACTATTTATAATAAAAAATTGTTATCTGAAGCTGAGGTTGAAATGCCTAAAACTTTTGAAGATTTAGGAAAAATTGCGCCGCAGATAAAAGAAAAAACAGGCGCTTATGTGCTTTTACCTAATATTACCGAAAATGATACTATGCTTAGAATTTTGAATAAGTATGGCGTAACGGCATCGAATATAAATTCAGAAGATTCCGTAAAAGTTTTTGAATATTTTAAAAACTTATATGAAAATGATTTAATTCCGAAAGAGTCTGTAACTCAAACTCATCGTGAAGCTTTAGAAAAATATATGGCAGGACAGATTGTGTTTTTTCAAGCAGGTGCAAATTTCTTGAATATGATTAAAGAAAATGCTCCGTCAACTTATAAAGATACGGATGTTGCACCTCAAATTGTCGGCAAATTAGGTCAAAATGACTTTTCTTTGATGAATTTTGTAATTCCTATACGTGCAAAGCATAAACAAGAAGCATTAAAATTTGCTCTGTTTTTGACAAATACAGAAAATCAACTAGAGCTTGCTAAATTGACAAATGTTTTGGCAGTTAATGAAAAAGCGTTAAAAGATGATTTTTATACAACTTATTATGAAAACAATCTTATCTCAAAAGCTCGTGTTATAAGTGCAAAACAACTTAATCACATAGAACCTTCTTTTACACCTATGAAGGATCAAAAAGAAGTTAATACAATCGTGAATACTGCTGTTCAACAAATTCTACTAAACAAAAACACCACTGAAAAAATTCTCAATGGTGTTTCTGAAAAAATTAAATTAATGCTTGCTGATTAGCATAAAAATCCTCTTACTCCGAAAAATGACGGACCGCCAAACATAAATCCTGGTCCGCAGCCGCAGCCGCCGAAAAATCCTCCGCCCCAAGGCCCGCAGCCGTAGATAGTTGATGTCATATAAGGATTAAACCCGCATCCGAAAATCCCGAAAGGTGATGTAATCATTGATGCGCCGATTAAACCCATTGTACCTTTAGCGTTTGCAACAGGATTGCCGTATCCTGCAGCTGAGTTGACCGCATATCCAAGATAGCTGCCTGTATTTTGTCTTATATCTCTTGCTGCTTCGTTTCTTATAGCACCGTTCATAATGTTAAACCCAAAATCCATAAGGGCGTCGCCTGTTGATGCACCGTTCTTTTTTGCATCAGCAAAACCTACGGCACTGCCAAGCAGAGCATTTACATTACTGAGTGTGTATAAAGTATTATCTAAACCCATAATACCTCGCTTATTTTTATATATTCTTATATATATAAAGTATATCATTTGCGAAAAATTGCCTTGAATTTTAGAATTGTTAAGTATTGTTACAAAAATAACTCTAAAATTTAAAGTTTATCTCCACAAAAGCCGATAAATAGAATAAGGAAACAAATAGAAAAGGGATTTAAAGATATGGCAATTGGTCTTTTTAATGCACAATACAAATTAGGGATTGATACAACAACATTAAAACAGGTTTCAAATGAAATTTTGAAACGTGCTGCAGAAAAAAACAGCCAATATAATACCTCTTCATCAGGTATAAATTTCAGAGCTCAAGCTCTTGATATTGATTTATATAAGGGTAATGTTGATGTTTCTGTTGCACGTCAGGTTGCTATGAATAATTCAGGATTACAAATTCAATTAAGCCAAGATGTATTGAAATCAATTCAATACTTGAATTCTCAAGCTGCTCAAAATGCGCATAAAAATGTTGATGGCAAAATTACGGTTGCATTAAATGAAGGCGTTGGTAATGTTCAAAAAAATGACGCAGCAACAAAATTTAACAGCATAATAAGCCTAGCTGCAGGCAAAGATAAAAACGGTTCAGCTCCATCTTACAAAGGTGAATTCTTATTTATCAAAAAAGATAAAGAACAAGAAGAAGCTGCTGCTTAACGATTAGCGATATCTTCTGTGGATTTCAATGTTATCTTCATACAACAGTTGATCGCGTTTAATCTTGTATAAATCATTTTTTTGATTTTCGGATTTTGTAAGTTCTTGATAGCAAGTAACTTTTGCTTCATCATCCAACGCATTACAAGTTTTTAAATAATTTTCAAAGCTTACACGGCGTTCAGCCCAGTAATTCTTTTTTAATCGTTCTGATTTTACAAAGCTTATAATATTAAACACGTCATGGCTATCTCTATACACAGCATTTTCATAACCTGATTCGCAAAAATCTGTCCATTTTGGCGGAACAACAAGAGATTTTTCTGTTTTTTCAGGTGCACCGGTTGGTTGAGTAATTTCTGATGGGTCTAATGCCTCTACTTGTTCTGAGGATGAAGTATCTGTGCTTGTTTCAGTTGCTTCATTTGCTAAAAAAGGAATTCCTGCTAATAAAAATAAGATTAATAATACTCCAAATTTCTTCATTGATATCTCCATCAAAAATTTTTATGCTGTTACAAGTCCTTTTACCTTGTTACGCTTAATTTTATTTGTTGCAGTTCTCGGTAAAGGTTCTCTATTGATTATTATATTAACAGGTCTTTTGTAAGCAGTCAAATATAGTGACAATTTTTTAACTTCTGATTTGATTAATTTTTCGACAGCGTCACAATCAAGTTCATCATAAAGTTGCTGGCTAGGAACGATTACTGCGCTAACTTCTTCTGTGCCGTCTTTCACACCAAAAGTTTTTTTAAGCCCTAAAACGCAAACTTCTTTAAAATGAGGACTTTTTTCAAATACGCTTTCGACTTCTTCTGGGAACACTTTTTTCCCGCCAGAAAGGACTATCATATTTTTAATTCTTCCTGTTATATAAATATGTCCTTGTCTGCTAATTTTTGCAACATCTCCTGTGTGAAGCCAACCATCGGAATCTATGACTTCTGCGGTCATTTGAGGTTGATTGTGATAACCTTTCATAACAGACGGACCTTTGAGCAATAATTCACCTGTTTCCTTATCTATTTTTGCCTGAAAACTTTTGAGAGGTCTGCCAACTGAGGCAATATCTCCTCGTCTGTCATAATTTACGGAAACAACAGGACTTGCTTCTGAAAGCCCGTATCCTTGATATACTTTTATCCCGATTCTTTCAAAAAATTCTCCGACAGAAACATCTAATGGCGCACCACCTGATATACAACCTGAAAAATGTCCGCCAAATTTGTCATGAATTCTTTTAAATAGCAATTTTTTAATTCTATATGACGGAATAAATTTTGCTGTGAAAAATAATATTTTAAAGGCTGCTTTAACAAATTTTGATGAATTGTTTAATTCTGTTTCTATTCCTGTTTTCAACAATTTTAAAAATGCAGGCACAACAATCATAAATTCAATTTGTTTTTCGCGCATTATGCTTAGAATGTCTTTTGGCTTAAGGCTTGGGGTGTAGTATATAGAAAATCCGAAATGTAAGAATGTTGAAAATCCTACCGTCATTTCAAATAAGTGGTTCATTGGCAGTATCGAGAGAATATTTACATCTTTGTAAGGAAGAATTTTCTCTAATACATATCTTAAGTCATCGAGTTGTGCAAGCATATTATCAAATGTTATTTCAACTCCCTTTGGGCAACCTGTTGTGCCTGATGTGTAGATAATGAATGCTGTTGCTTTTGAGCTTCTCAAACTCCATTTGTAATCGTAATTATCTTCAAGTTGATAAATACTTTTTTCACTGAAACTGTATGAGGGTTCATCTATTACAAGAATTTCTTTTAATGATGGGATTTCTTCTTTCAGGGCTTTTGCCATATCTATGTATTTTTTAGATACAAGTATTACGGAAGGCTCGCAATCTGTAAGTATTGATTTCAGCTCAAATTTTGTGAGTTTAGTATCCAGCGGAACTGTAATCATTCCTGAAATTACCGATGCAAAGACGCAAGCACCGTATTCAGGTTTTGATTCTGAAAGAATTGCAAGTCTGTCACCTTTTTTTACATTGAGTTTAGTTAAAAGATAATAAGCAAGTTTTCTTGATAAAAGTCCTATGCCTCTATACGTAAATTCTTTCCAACCATATTGAGTTTTCATTCCTAAGGCAACTTTATCAGCAAATTTTTCTGTCCTTTCATGCAAAAGCATGAGAACATTTTTCTTTTTTTGTCCCATATAATATACACCCTTTTAAGACCATCTAAATAAATGATAATATCAGCTTCTCTAAATGTCAAATATATTAACTATTTTTGTATTATAATTAATTTGTAAGAGTATAAATAGCAGGGAAATGATATGAAACATGTTTATATAGAGACTATGGGCTGTCAAATGAATAAATCAGATACCGAAAGAATGCTCGGTATGCTTTCAAATATTGGTTATGACGAAGTAAAGGAGCCTGAAAAAGCGGATTTATTAATGGTTAATACTTGCTCAATAAGACAGTTGAGTGAAGATAAAGCTTTTAGCCAACTTGGAGTTTGGGGCAAATGGAAGCAGGACGGTAAAGATATTAAAATCGGTATCTGCGGCTGTGTTGCTCAACAAAAAGCTAATAAAGTATTTTCAAGAGCGCCTTATGTCGATTTTGTTTTGGGAACACATAAAATTTATTCATTACCTGAAATTATAAAAAGAATTAATAACGGTGAAAGAGTTTGCGAATGTACGGAAACAAACGCAACAGAAGATAATATCGCTAAGGAATACAATATTGAACGTGTAAAGGGCGTAAATGCTTGGATTCCTATTACTGAGGGGTGTAACAATTTCTGTACATATTGTATTGTACCTTATACAAGAGGCAGAGAACGCTCAAGATTGCCTGAAATTATCTTAAAAGAAGCTAAAGATGCTCTAAATTCAGGATTTAAAGAAATTACACTTTTGGGGCAGAATGTTGACAGCTACGGAAAAGATTTCCCGACAAAACTTCCTGAAAGAGAAGAACTTAAAAATTACAGATTGGCTCAGCTTTTGAGAGATTTGAATGCTATTGAGGGAAATTTCAGAATTCGTTTTGTAACTTCTTACCCGACAGATATTACGGATGAACTTATTGAAACTGTTGTTGAGCTGGATAAGGTTTGTGAATATTTCCATATCCCTATGCAATCAGGCAGCTCTGAAGTTTTGAAAGCAATGAACAGACGCTATGATAGAGAAACTTATGCTGAAATTGTGAAAAAGGTTCGTAAAATGGTTCCTGATGTTACAATTACAAGTGATTTTATTGCAGGTTTCCCCGGTGAAACAGAAGAACAGTTTAAGGAAACTCTGACTGCGATTGATGAATTTGAACTTGATTATTGTAATGTTGCGGCTTATTCTCCAAGAGAAAAAACAGTTGCCGCAAAATGGGTTGATAAATTTATTCCTGAAGATGTTAAAAATGAAAGATTCCAAAGGTTAAATCAAAAAATTCAGGAAAATTGTCTTAAATCAAATCTTAAATATGTTGGTCGTGAAATGGAAGTTTTAGTTGAAAGCTTTTATGAACACAAAGGAAAGATGATAAATTCCGGCAAAACAAGAAACTTCAAAACAGTTCACATTCCTTGTGATAAAGATTTGACAGGTCAATTTGTAAATGTAAAAATATCAGGTGCAAAAACTTGGTATCTTAAAGGCGAATTAGTAAAATAAGTGAGGATTAATAATGAAAGCAGTAGTATTTGATGAAGGATTAAAGCTTGTAAATGATTATAAAAAACCTGTTCCGCAAAAAGGAGAAGCTCTGATACGTGTAACCTTGGCAGGAATTTGTAACACAGATTACGAAATAACAAAAGGTTATATGGGCTATAAGGGAATTTTAGGACACGAAGCTGTCGGTATTGTCGAAGAAATTAATGACGAAGATCAATCACTTTTAGGCAAAAGAGTTGTTGCAGAAATCAGTTATGGCTGTAAGAAACCTGATTGTCCTTATTGCGCTGAAAAATTATATCGTCATTGTCCTGACCGTCATACTTTAGGAATTTGGAGAAAAGACGGCGTTTTCGCAGAATATTTTACAATGCCTTTGGAAGTTCTTTTTGAAGTTCCTGAAAATGTTCCTGATGAACAGGCTGTTTTTGTAGAACCTTTGGCTGCAGCTTGTGAAATTACCGAACAATTACATATAAAACCGTTTGAAAAAGTAATTGTTTTGGGGGATGGCAAGTTAGGACTTATTACGGCTTTGACATTAAATGCTCAAAATATTGATGTAACACTTGTCGGAAAGCATCAAAACAAACTTGATATTGCACGTGCACAAGGAGTTGAAACAAAACTTCTTAATGATTTGAAGGTTGAAAAAATTTATGATGTTGTTGTTGAAGCAACAGGTTCAATTTCAGGGTTTGAAACAGCATTAGCTCTTACAAAACCTCGCGGAGTTTTGGTTTTGAAAAGCACTGTCGCAGCATCAAAAGAATTCAATCTTGCTCCAATCGTAATTGATGAAATTACAGTTCTCGGTTCAAGATGCGGACAATTCCCTGCAGCATTAAGATTGTTAAAATCAGAAAGAATTGATTTTACTCCGATGATTTCAGCAAGATATAAGGCAGATGATGCAATTGAAGCATTTGAAAAGAATAAAGAAAAAGATACATTAAAAGTTCTTATTGAATTTTAATATTTGCCTATTCAATTTGTTTCAATTATCATTGTATGTATGGAAACTGAAGTAAGAGAAAAAGAATTTTCAGGGAAAATGACGCTTCTTGATAAATATATTTTGAAGCAGGTTATTGAAATGTTTATTATGGGTGTATGCGTTTTTACATCCATAATTTTCGCATCTGATACTTTCATTACTCTTATCAAACAGATTTCGTTATTCGGAATCCCTTTCAAAGTCGCATTAATGATGATTATTCTGAACTTGCCTCAGGTAATTGTTATGACAATACCTATGGGAGTTTTGCTCGCAACAGTTATGACGCTTAACGGTTTGAGTTTGAAATCGGAAATTACTGTTATGAGAGCTTGCGGAATTGGTTTAAATAGAATTGCAAAGCCGATATTTGTATTTGCTCTAATAATGTCTATATGCAGCTTTGTGATAAACGAAACTGTTGTTCCTGTTATGACCAAGCAGTCTAAAGATTTGGCTTTGTGGTCTTTGGGACAAAAAAATATTCCTGAAGGGAAACAGAATTTCGTTTTTAAAGAATTGAATGACGGTGGAAGTATTAAAAGATTATTCTATGTAGGTTATTGCGAAAATAAAGTTTTGCATAACATTACTGTTCTTGATACTTCAAAAGACGGTACTATTCAAGTTTTGCAAGCTGATGAGGGTAAAACTTCTCCTGAAGGCTGGGAATTTGAAAAAGGTGCTGTTTATACGGTTGATAATGAAGGTAAAATCTTAAATACTACATTGTTTGAAAGCTCGGTTGTAAAATTCGGTCTTGATATGTCTAAAGAATTAAATAAAAATGTGGCAAAAGAAATGAATTTTACAAAATTGATTGATTATATAAAACATAATCATATAGATGAAAAACAAAGAAATGAAATTCAGGTTGAATTGTATGACAAACTTGCTTTGCCATTAACAACAATTGCCCTTGTATTAATCGGGGTTCCACTTGCAATTACTCCTCCGAGAGTCAGATATAACAGAGGATTTTTGTTCAGTATTCTTATCATATTTGCATATTATTTGATAAGAGCTTTATCAATCTCGTTTGGTGAAGCAGGAACATTACAGCCATTCTTGGCTGCTTGGATGCCAAATATTGTTTTAACATTAATTGGTACAATACTTTATTACAAAAAAGTTTACACAATTGAGTAACAAATTTTATAATTTATATGTTTTAGGAAACATAAAATGAACAATAATTTATTTCAAAATAATTATAAAAGATTAAATGATTATGATTTGAATATACTAAACGACAATTCTTTTAAAGATTTGGATGACAAAACTTTGCAGCTTGAATGTCTTATTGAGGAAAAAGAAGAAGCTCTTGACAATTTGAATAATAAAATAAAAGGTGCAGAACTTCTTGGAAAATTGTTAGATGTCATGGATTTGAAAATTCAAGCAAAACAACTTGAAAATGAAATCGCAGATTTGAAAGAACAAAATTCAAAAAAGAATATGGCTGAAAAAATTACGGATGCTATAATTTTCAAAAAACCTAAGCCGAAACTTTCCCCGATACGAAGACTTGCTCGTTTTGTATCAAGAAAAATCATTGCTCGTATGTCAAGAAAGGTTAAATCAATTTTGGATTTAAGCGATTCATTGGATACTTTGACAAGTATAAATGAGAATGTCGATGAATTAATTGCGATGAAGGTTCCTTACGGGGAGACAAAAGCAAATTATGAAAAGCTTACAAATTATTTGTATCGAGCAAATAGAATTCATTCAGAGATAAATAAAAAAATGAAGAGCTTGTAACTTGCTAAACAGTTATTTTTGTCATAAAATTTTCTCATAGACACTTTTTATCTGACAATTTCAGGTAAAGTCATATCATAACTAAGGAGAAAGTATGAACGAGCTTCTAAAAAAATCAGCAACAGAGCAATCAAAAGCTCTTAAAAATAAAGAAATTTCTGCTGTTGAATTGACAAATGCAGCTTTTGAAAGAATTAATGAGCTTGATGAAAAATTAGGCGCTTTCAATTCTTTAACAAAAGAAATTGCTCTTGATACAGCTAAGAAAGTTGACGAAAAAATAGCTAAAGGAGAAGAATTACCGTTACTTGCAGGTGTTCCTCTTGCGCTAAAAGATAATATGAACTTGAAAGGATCTAAAACAACTGCTTCTTCAAAGATTTTGGAAAACTTTGTATCTCCTTTCAACGCAACTGTAAGTGAAAAATTGTTGAACAACCTTGTTCCTATCGTTGGTAAAGCAAATTTGGATGAATTTGCAATGGGTTCTTCAAACGAAAACTCAGCATTTAAAAAGGTTCATAACCCTTGGAATTTGAACAAAGTTCC
>ULMR01031666.1_pt1 | contig 10548 bp, 9 predicted proteins | sample 1951711 | NCBI WGS metagenome assembly ULMR01 (sample SAMEA4835556, study PRJEB28245) | human gut metagenome | biome: gut microbiome; material: fecal sample | place: Denmark | collected 2008 | reverse complement strand
AAGCGAACGGACTACTTCAACATCTGTATCCATATAAATCCCCCCCTCATTATATAAAGCATACATACGGGCGACATCACTCACAAAAGCCCATTTCCGCCGCTCATACGCCTCTCGACAATATCGGTTAATATGAATGTCGAAATTTGTTTCATTCCATTCTTTTAGCCGATAGTCGGGGCAATATAACTTCCAAGTTCGTATCATCCGCCGGACTGCTTCGGGTTTTCCTTTTCCCCCAAACCAACAATAATGTATAATTTTAGGTATCATCTTTTTATTTTATATCCAATGATATAATCTCCTTTAGGCAAATATGCCATAAGCAAAGAAAATAGTAGAGAGATTATAAAAGTAAGTATAACAACAATCAAGGTTTGAAGTCCATAAGAGTTTATAGAAACGATAACATCCCATTTCCATAAAATATATCACATAATAAAGTATGACTTAAATAGATACCAAATGAAAGATTGGATATTAACTCTAGTCTCCCCAACATCCAAGATGATAAATGGCGTTTACCATAACTGAATATACCTTGAAACCATACGGCACACATCATTACAACAAAAACGGAAAGATACCAAAACAAACTGTAAAAATTTACGTTCAAATGAAGGACCTTACATAACACAGGAGCTGCCAATGAGATAATCAACAAGGGGAGCAATCTTTTGAAAGCAAGTACTTGAGGATATTTACGCATATAGTAACCCAATAAGAAATAACCTGCATAACCGGAAAAGTAATATAGGATATTTTCTGCTCCATCTTGTATTTTCAAGAACAATTTAAGAATAGGATAACATAAGCTGATAAGCCAAAGCAATAAATAGAACTCCACTTCACGCTTACTGGCTTTCTCTAACCAACGGCTCATAACAGGAAAAACATTCATGAATCTATTAATTGATATATTTTCTCTACCTCTCGCTCATTCCCGTAGTCATGTGTCTGTAAATAAGCAATCAAGTTATTCTGCAAATCTCTATTTTTTATCACTTCTACAATACCTCGGGCACATTCCATGTTATCAAGTGGCACAATGACTCCATCAACGCCTTGCTGAATTTGACTTTGAGCTGTCGGATAATCAGTAACAATTACAGGTTTACATAACATCTGCGCCTCGCGAACCGTTACCGAATTCCCTTCAAACCGCGAAGGTTGTACATAAATATCACATGCTTTCATATAGGGATAAGGATTTTCCTTTTTTCCTAAAAGAATTACATATTCTTCCATTTCCGCCTCTTTAATTTTCGAACGTATCAAAGCCTCATCCCCTCCATATCCTATAATATACCAATAGACATTGCATCCAGTTTCCCTTATGCGTTTACAAATATCCGGCACGTTATCATAATTCTTAGCAAACGTATAGCGCCCTACTGAAAGCAAATTGACCCGACTTACATCTTTAGAAAAGATAACGAGAAACTCTTCAGCACGCTTTCTCACTAACGATGGAGACAGAATATTATTTATTTCTATCATCTTATCTGATAAAGAAGGGAATATTTGCGAGAAAGTCTTTGTAACATCTTGTGAAATGGACGCTATTTTATCAAACTTATCCCAAACAGGGAGTTCTTTGTTTACATCAACACTAATTCGAGTATAATCCGTATGAATCCAAGCTATCTTCTTTTTGGCATGAACTTTTTCTGCTACAATATTATGAGGAGTTAAGAAACTGATAGCCAAATCATATTCTCCATATTTATATAAATCAGGAAGTAAAGGGGTCACCGCATTAAACACGTATTGAAATATGGCCGATCCTTCTTTAGGACGACAGCGTTTTACATAACGCGAGAATTGAAACTTTGCCCACAATCTTGCCAACGCAATCTTCCAACCGCCTTGCTTTAAGACTTCTTTGATAGGCTTCTCAATCTGTGCATATTCTTTAACCTCCGGAAGTAAATGAATTCCTGCTGGAATCATTTTCATTAACTCTCCACGATGACTGTACACAAACAAGTCTACATCATACCGAGAAGTATCTATTGCATTGAGTAAACCTATCAGACTTATTTCTGCCCCGCCAAGTTCAAGGTAGTGAATGGCAATGAAAATACGAGGTTTCATTCTCTTACTAACTTTATCATATTCTCTATATTCTTCACCCTTTTAATACTCATAATTCTTTCATTCAATCTATTCTCTAATTTATCAAAAAAGAATAATCGAATTTTCTCTATTGCAGCTAATGCAAAATATAAAAATACGGACATGATAAAAGAATAAGGAAGAAACCACAATGGAGAAATTTCTTGAATTTGTAACAATTCACATATTTTATTCCAGCACAAAGGATGTTGGTGAATAATATAGACTGCAAAACAATTCTTAGCCAAAACATTTATATGCCTATTATAACCTAATTTGACTTTTACAAAAAAAAGAAACAATAATACCCCACCCAGAAACACAAATACAGTATTATAAGAAAATAATGATGTAAATGAAAATCCCAATATCAAAGAAAGTGATAATTGAAAAATAAAAAGTAACACGCAAACAACAATATACCCAATTAGAAATCTCCATTTCCAATCAATTAAACTATAATGAATCTTCATATATCTACCCAACAAATAAAGATATACAAAATTGACAATTCCATATCCCGCATCAAAATAAAGACCACTAAAATTAAAAATATAACTTATTGTTTGCCAAACATATATTAAAAAAAACCTATGACCAGTATTACCTTAAAATCATTTTTTGATATAGATATAGATAGTTTATTTAATATAGGAGACAACAAGCAAAGCATAATATAAACAGTTATAAACCAATATTGTCTACTAAGAATAGGAACCAAATAAGCTATATCTTTAGTAGGGGTAATCTCATGCCATCCAAGAACTACAGCTAAAATAAACTGTACTACAGAATAAAATAAAACCAGTTCCCCTATTTTTAGAATCTTTAAAAGTTTAAATGAGATAGAAAAATACCCCGATATTAAAACAAAAACATTCACAGCAACAATAGTAAAGCTTTTAATAAAACGAGTTTCTATAAAAGCAAAATCTACTATAAATTCTCCTCCTGTATACTTATTTATAAAATGTCCCCATACCACAAATAACATACATATTATTCTTAGTAGTTCAAAATTAGACTCTCTTCGAATAACCTTATCCATAATTATACCAACAACAATTAAAATATTCTACACCTACCTAAAATAAATTCTACCTTTAGAACTTATTGTAAGACAAGAAAATTCTATGGGATAAATAAATGCTCCGAATAGAATAGAGAAATTTATCCGTATAAAAAGAAAAAACAACCCATAGTATTTTACAAAATATATTATCACAAAATCACTTCATGATTTTCTCTATAAAGCGACTTAACTAAATAAATTCTTATGCAACAAACCAATATTATAAGATACAACGTTTTCTGCAACAAAAATTTTTTATTTTACGTAGTAACATAAAAAATATTCGTAAAAAAACAATTTTTATAAATGACTCATCCCTATATGCACAATAAAATAATTTTTGTTCTATTCCCATCAGGAACTGCCCTTTAAAATCCATACATCTTCTAATTTCCGGACGATTAAGAATATCTAATATTTCCTTTTTCTTTTCTGATCTACTTTTCTTTGAATCCGGATGAAAAGTATTAAATAGCACAGATGTTTCCATACCTGCATACAACCTGTCATATACATACTTTTCAAGTCTTTTGTCACTTAAATCCCACTGGGCTATAAATGTTTTAAACTGATTATAAATGGAAATATAAATATTTATTCTGTCATGAATATATCTTGAACGATTATTGCCACTACTATAAATATAGTATGTATATAACAACTCAGAGGAAATGTAGACATTATCCAAGAATGGATAAAACTGAAGATTAAAAACTTCATCTTGCTGTATTCTTTGACAACCAAAGCGGAAACCATATTTTTCAATGAAACTACGCCGATAAAATTTATTCCACGCAAAACCATTCCCATTTGGAACAAAGAGCAACTCGTCTATAAATACAGATTTCAGTTGTTGATTTTCATGAATCTTTCTTTCTGTAAAGCTGACATTTTCTGATAAACTCAAAGCCGGCGTTATACAATGATATCCAAATATATTCATATCACTTTTATAAACCTCCATCCAATGAACATTCTTTTCTATCAACTGTAAATCAGCCTCATCATCTACATCATAGAACCAAACATACGCTCCTGTAGCATTATCAAGTCCGGCATTACGTGCAGTCCCTAATCCTCCATTTTCCTTTTTGACAAGAGTTATCCGCTTATCAATATTTCTTAATTTTTCGCATAACAAATATGTATCATCAGTAGAACCGTCATCAACCAATATGATTTCTAAATTCTTATATGTTTGTTGCAGTATACATGACAATTTCTTTTCCCGAAGAAAAGAAGACACATTATATAAACATATTATTACACTTACCAACGCTTTATCTTGAGTATCCATAGTACGACTTAAACCACTCTACAAATTTCCACACCCCTTCTTCGACCGAAGTTTTAGGTAAATATCCAAAATCATTTATCATTTCTGTCATATCAGAATAGGTTTCCTGTACATCACCGGCTTGCATTGGAAGATATTCTTTTTGAGCTTCTTTCCCTATGGCTCTTTCAAATGCTGCAATATACTCCATAAGCGTTACAGGATGCTGATTACCAATATTATAAATTGCATAGGGAGCAACAGATGAAGCCGGATCCATTTTCAAGTTGTCCCAATCAGGATTCGCAACAGGTATCTTATCTATAACTTTTATCACTCCGTCTACAATATCGTCTATATAAGTAAAATCACGGCGCATTTTACCGTAATTAAATATTTTTATCGGCTCATTCTTAAATATCGCATGTGCAAATAGTGAAGGCGACATATCCGGACGTCCATACGGACCATAAACTGTAAAAAATCTTAAACCGGTAACCGGTATATTATATAAATAACTATATGTATGAGCCATTAATTCATTTGACTTCTTGGTAGCAGCATACAAACTAACCGGATGAGAAATGTCATCATGTACCGAGAAGGGTGTTTTCCCATTTAAGCCATACACACTGCTCGAACTGGCATAAACCAAATGTTTTACCGGATAGTCCTTACATGCTTCCAATAAATTTAGAAAACCAGAGATATTACTATGAATATAAGCATCCGGATTTACTAATGAATATCTTACACCTGCTTGTGCTGCAAGATTTATAACAATATCAAACTGTTCTTCTTTAAAAAGATTGTATAAAACTGCTTTATCAGTAAGATCTGCATAAATAAATTTATAGTTAGAATATATCAAACTTGCTCCAAGTTGATTATCGACAATACTTTCTTCAGTAATACCCAACAATTTCAATCTATCTTTCTTTAATCTTACATCATAATATTCATTAAGATTATCCAAACCTATAATAATATTATCTTGATTCTTTAAAAGTGCTTTCGACAAATGATAACCTATAAAACCTGCACCGCCGGTAATTAGAATTTTCATATTAATATATTCTATTAAAAATCAGCAAATTATAAAACTTAAAAGAACTGCACCGCTTCAATAAGATAAGTAAAAAATGCTTCGCCGTTATACCCCCAAAACACTACCGTTAGCGTTGGTTATCCCAAGCGGATAAGTTGTACGATTCTACCCATAGAACTGTTCCGTTCTACGGGTAGTGTTTTTAAGCTCTAACCAAGCCAGATAAAATTTAAACAAGCTCATCTATTAAATCCAAACCTGATATATAATTAGAAATATTTTGCGAGTAATAATTTCTTATTTTTTCTTCATTATTCATGAGCCAAACAAATGCTTCTGTCAACTCTTCCTTTCTTGATAACGAATCGACAGGAAGCACATAGTTTTTAGCTGTTCCGAACAAATCAGACGCTATACCTACGGCTTTTACTGAATATCCAACTACCAATGTTGGCACTTGAGTAGAATATCCTGCAATAGAAGCATGGGTACGCGCCGCTACCAAAAACCGACAACGACTAATGTATCCTTTCAGTCTCATCGCGTTACAATCTTGAATTATAAAGATTCTATCTGATCCTTTAAATTTTTCATATAGCTGACCGAGAATCAACCTATCATCGTTATGACTCCATACAACATGAGGAATAAGAGCTATTTTACATGTGGTATTACGTAATATAAATCTTATCAAATATTCATAATTTGCCAACGTAATACCCATTTTTTTCTCATATCTTGATATTAAAGGACTTAGATTTATACCAATAGTATTTTGAAAATCAAAATTGTCAGACAATTCATTACTTATCGAATTAAGCCTAAATGCCGTATCTGGAATAAGATATAATTTTTTAAGACCCGCTGCTTTCAGAGCATTATAAGTAATGCTTTCTCGAGACGTTATAAAACTATACTTCTTTAAAGACCTCACTAAATTATTATCTATCCGATAAGGATCAATAGAGCATCCCCATAAAATACAAGGTGTTCCATGTGATAAAAACATATCATCAATAACCCCAAACCTTTCAGCAAAACCTTTATAACAATAGTTATCTCCACCTATTGCAATGGCTAAATCTGTTTTTCCTGCTTTTTGAATAGAGTTACGATAAATATTTCGATAAAAAATACGCTCATCATGCTTTATTTTCATCTGTATCTTATAGATTAATCCTCGTAATCCTTGAGGTAGAGGGTCGTGAGAAGACTCAATTCTTACTATTTCATTTAATTTATAATAAAAATCTTCTTCTGGACGTTCTGACAACAAAGTAAATTCATCATTCTCTTTCTTCGTTAACAGGACAGTAGATCGGACCAACGCTTCACAACCATGATTTGCACTCCCACCATGCGCATATAATGATATTCTCATATCCTTCTCCTAACATATAAATAGCACTTCCAAATATATAAATACACATACAAGAATAATGTACGCCTATCTAAAATGAGGGACTTTAAATATTTAAAATCTGTTTTATAAGATTTCAAAACCTTAGTTACCTCTTCATATCTTTCAATCTGTTTGAGTAATTGATTAATAAGATTAATATCTATTTTAGGTATTTCCAAAAACATGGATATCACAAGACCACAGATCGCATTATTAATTAGCTGTTGATTTTTTTTTGTCAGGCAATGATTACACTCCAATAGACGCTTACATTTCAAATGTATCTCTATCATAGCAAGAAAATCAACATGCTTAATCATTGCACCAGAAGAAAATTCTGTGCCGGTTACATAATGATAACCTATTTCATCAAATACATATACATTTTCTACATGGTTATAATAAGTCAGGAAGAAATCATAATCTTCTAACTGCTTTAACTTCGCATTAAACTGTATATTATTTTCTTGAATAACCTTTCGACTTAATAATTTATTCGAAATATAACCATATAATCCTTTTCGAACTGCATATTGTTCTTCTATAAATGAAGATAAAAACTCTTCTTTGGCTAACATGCCTCTAAGCAATGGAGTTATAATAAATTCCCTATCAACAGCTTGCTTTGTTATCCCCCATACATAAAGATCTGCATTGTGTTTCTCTACATATCCCATGACATGCTGTAAATAATCAGGTTCAATCCAATCATCTGCATCTATAAACATAATATAGGTTCCTTGTGCTTTACTTAACCCTCTATTACGAGCAATAGAAACACCTCCATTTACAAATGTAAATAACTTAATACGCCCATCTGTCACTTGAAATCTCTCCGCAATACTTTCTGAGTCGTCACTTGAACCATCATTGATAATGATTACTTCAAAATAGCTATAACTTTGGTTAATAATAGAAGTAAGACACCTCTCTAAATATTTACCTTTATTATAAACCGGTATTATGATGGAAAGCTGTAAATTATTCATTACTTGCCTTGCTTAATTAGAACATAAAGCCGAAATAATAATTTGAAACACAAAGGACTAATACGAGCTGCCGTAAACATTATTTTTTGTTTAAATAAAACATACGGATTAGACATGATTGAAGCATAGTAAGTCTTTATATAATGAAATACCTCCCGTTTTTTCTGATTATATTTCTTTTCTGTATTTTCGATAGTCATACCCAAAAGTTTAATCAAAGTAGTAAAAAACACAGACTCTGCGGCTTGCTTCCAACCGGGATGCTTGTCTGACATATACAGCATCACTTCTAACGTATTGTCTATTTGATCAAATTTATTCAAGTTTAGAGGTGAAGTACATATACTATTTTCTCTGATACAATAATTATACAGTTTATTATAATTAACGACGATACGATCACACATATCATATATATACATTGTAATAGCATAATCCTCGTTTGTCTTACCCTCCGGATATCTTATATTATCAAATAAAGAACGTTCATATAATTTAGTCCAAGCCGACCACCAAATTTGTTCTGTCATGCTTTTCAATATAACATATTCTTTATTTCTACATTCTGATGGCAAATTTTCATCAACAACCGGAATCGTACCTCTACACATATTAGGATGACAAAAAGCTAATCTTACCTGATATTTACAAATATCTTTATACAACCTTTCATACATCTCAGGATGAATGCAGTCATCACTATCTACAAAACCAATATATTTACCAGTACATTTATTTAATCCTGCATTACGAGCTGCCGAAAGACCTCCATTAGACTGATGTATAACTATTATTCTATTATCTTTCTGTGCATACTCATCACATATATGTCCACAATTGTCGGGAGAACCATCATCCACAAGAATTATTTCCAAATTAACATAAGTTTGGTTTAAAATACTATCTATACACCTATGGATATAAGATTCAACATTATACACGGGTACAATTACAGAGATTAAAGGCAACTCTTCTTTCATTTACAATCGGTTTTTTATTTTCTGAAGTTTTTTCATGAATAAATACATCAATCTTAGAGGCTTTACTCTCATAACAAATAGATATTCATCTTCTATTCTTAACAAACGCTCTATATCCTTATTAACTTGATCTGAGAAAAACTCTCTTTTCAAATTATAAAATTGCTTTTTTCTCTCTTCTCTTGTTTTATCTATAGAACCAATACCTTCACTATCAAAATATACAATCGGGTATGATATATGATTAAAAGAGTGATTGTTACAATACAGTTCAAGAAAGAAAGCCCTATCTGCCGAAATAGTATATTTAGTACGATACAAATATTTTTTCGCTACCGCTGTTCTCACAAAAACTGCTTGATGCCCCAAAGGACTTTTAAATAAGAAAGACAGTGTCATCGTATCAGGATAAGTTCTCCTTTCAATGATTTCATTATCCTTTAAAAAATATACATCACCATAATTAACATCAGCTATAAGCGGTTTCTGAAAAACTTTTTCTAAAGTATCTGGTGCAATGAGGAAATCTCCGGAATTAAGATACTGACAATACTCCCCTTTAGCTTCTTTTGTACCCTTATTCATAGCATCATATATACCATTATCAGGCTCACTTACCCAAAAAGAAAAGCACTCTTTATTCTTTTCTATCAATTCTTTACTGCCATCAGAAGAACCACCATCTATTAAAATCCATTCAAAATCTTTGAAGGTTTGAGACTTTACACTATCAATAGTCTTCTTTAAACCCTCGACATTGTTGTAATTAATTGTAACAATCGATAATTTAGTCATCGTTTTAAAAGTTTAGATTTCAATTTAGATATATCTCTTTTACGGTTCTTCAAATAAATCACACATAACTGCATAAAATTATAGTTCTGCTTAGAGCAAGAAACAACTTTCATCTGAGTAATACTCTTCCCCTTCATTAAACCAATATAAGTTTTTTTATCATCAAAAGCACTAAAATAGCACCGATAATCTTTTTCCGTTTTTACCAACACACTTCGATAAAGTCCGTCAGAATAAAAATTTCCATATTTCAATGAAGGCCTTAGAAGAATTTGTTTGAAAACAAAATCAATGCCATTATCGCTTGTCCATAAAGTTAAATCATATAAATCATAAATAAGCAAATAGTATAAACCATCTATCAATGAAACATCTATATGCCAAGGGTTTATTTGCTTTCCACTCAAATTACATATAATTCTATTTTCCCATTTTTTCCCATCAACAGATGACGTATAACACAGATTCCGATTCCCTTTATTTTTCTTGTTATCCACATACCACATTCTATACATTCCTGCATAAATTATTGCAGGACTTCTAACCATATCCCCCAGTTTTTCTACTGAATTACGATCTTTGGGATTAAACAGAATTTCCCTTTCTGACCATACATATCCATTGTCACTACACTTACGCAAAACATACGTATCCCTCTCATCATTATAATTATGTGATATTCTATACCAACATTCTAATATTGTATCTCTCAATATTAAATGAGGATCTGAGAAAAAATCTTTAGATGAGATCTCCTCATCAACGAGATCGTCTAACGGATTGCAAAAGCCATCAGGCACATTCCAACTAAGACCATCATTCGAACAATAAATACAAGGACATTCCCATCGATCCTTATAAGGCAATT
>ULMR01036868.1_pt1 | contig 10593 bp, 10 predicted proteins | sample 1951711 | NCBI WGS metagenome assembly ULMR01 (sample SAMEA4835556, study PRJEB28245) | human gut metagenome | biome: gut microbiome; material: fecal sample | place: Denmark | collected 2008 | reverse complement strand
CCTACTCGCCCAAGTTAATTTGTGAGAATTGAACAATTTTGTTTTTACCGCGTTTTTTAGCGTTATACAAAGCGTGTTCTGCATAACGGATTATTGTATTTGCATCTTCTTCAGTATTTTCAATGCAAGGATATGTTGCAATTCCGCCTGAAATAGTAATCGGATGTCTTTCTTCTTCTCCTGCAGGAATAAATTCCATTTTTTCTATATCTTTTCTAAATCTTTCAGCGAATAAGAAAGCATTTTCTTCAGAAGTGTTAGGCAAGATAAGTAAAAATTCTTCATCTCCGTAACGAGTTAAAATATCTTCTTTTCTGATAAGTTGTTTCAATTTATCAGCGATAGAACGTAAAAGAACATCGCCCCATTCATAACCGTAAATATCATTTACAACCTTGAAAAAGTCTAAGTCAAACAACAGACAAGAAAGTTTAGTGCCGTAACGTCTTGCACGAGAGATTTCCTGTTCAAGGCGTTCTTGCATATATTTTCTGTTATGAAGACCTGTCAATTCATCAGTTGTAGAAACAAGTTTCAATTTGTCACGCAATTCTTTATATTTTAGAAGTGCGGTAGCTCTAATAACAAGTTCCATATTATCAACAGGGGTTTTTATAAAATCGAAAATCACTGCTCTGACAGTTGTACCTTTGAAAACATCACCGATAAATAAAGTCGGAGCTTTGAATTTTGTTGTCATCAAAACATCTTTAATATTTGGAACACTTTCAATCACTAAAAGTCCGGGATTAAGAGTTTCGTAATCTTTCAGCTTTTCAGCACTTTCAATTCTTACATTAGTGTCATCAATTTGAGCTAATACATCTGCAAGCTTTGATTCGTTTTTATCTGTATAAACAACAATATTCTTCATTTTTATTCCCTCTGTGACAATATCCGTTGAAATCTTTTTTGTTTTAATTGGAATTTTGTATTCTATCAAAATTTTATTGAATACTTACTCCAATTTTACCCAATATTAGCACATTTGGCTGGTTAAATCAATAGCTAAACAAAATTTAATAAATAAGCAGGGCAAGTTTTTCTATGCTAAAATCAGTATATGCTAAGTATTAAAATAAAACCGATGCAAAAAACTGATGTAGATGGGGTCATTGCAATAGAAGAAAAGGCATACGGCCCACATCATTGGTCAAAAGATTCATTTTTGAGTGAGCTTTCAAACGAGCTTGCAAAATATTTTAGTGCCTTCAATGAAAAAGGAGAGCTAATCGGTTATTGCGGTTGCTGGCAGATATTAGAAGAATCACATATTACAAATATTGCCGTAACTCCCGAATACAAACGTCAACATATCGGAGAAGCCTTGCTTACAACTATAATTGATGAATGTTACAGGAATATGGCGAAATATATTACACTCGAAGTTCGTGTCGGAAATACTCCCGCAATAAATTTGTATGAAAAATACGGTTTTAAATCACTTGGCACAAGAAAAGGCTACTATCAGGACAATAATGAAGATGCCTTAATAATGTGGACAGAAAACATTTTTTACGATAAATTTAAATCAGGATATGATAAAAATATCATCGCTCTAAAGGGGAAAATAAATATCTTATGACTAACACTGCCGCACCAAAAATAAGGATTATAAAAAAACAAATTGAGGGGATAAGATTGTCATTCGGGAGCATACTATTGGTTTTGTACTGTACGTTTTTGATAATTCTTTCAACCTTTATACAAGTAAATATAAATCATTTTATAATTCCATCAGGTCTGTTTAATGGTGAGCATCTTCAATTGACGGATTATATTCACACTTATAAATTAATCCCGCAAGTTCCTGTAATAATGTTTATTGGTGCATTTTTGGGAAGAAAATACGGAATTGCAAGTATTTTAATATACATATTGCTTGGTCTTTTTGCTATGCCGATTTTTGCACTTGGCGGAGGTCCAAAATATATTTTTGAATACAGTTTTGGTTATATCATAGCTTATATGCCTGCCGTATTTTTTGCAGGTTCAATTTTAAAAAGCGGATTTACTAACAGAAACATTTTTCATGCAGTTCTGGTCGGAGTTTTAACTATTCACCTTATAGGGGTTTTATATATGCTATTCATAGCAGGATTGCAGCATGAAGGTTCAAGATTTATGATTGGCTGGATTGTTGCTCAAAGCGGTGTTAAAATTATTTATGATTTTGTATTTAGTTTTGCCGCAGTGTTTATTGCAAAATATGCAAAAATTATTTTATGGTTTTTTATGTAAGGAGTTAAATTTATGAAAATTCAAGCAATTGGTCATTACAACACATCATTCACCAGCAACAGAAAAAAATTTGATGTACAAGGACACATAGGTTCAATGCATGATGGTCTGCACAATCGTAACTGTTATTTTAATGCTCAAAATATCATTGACACAGTCGAAACAGACAATGTAAAAAAAGTTCTTGTAAGTTCGCTTTCAGGGTTCAATCCCGAAGGAAGCAATTTATATAAATCCGAACTTAATTCAGCAAAAGAAATACAAAATGTTGTCGGAAACGACAATGTAAAAATTTATCCGCTGTTATCTTGTCAACCTGGAATTTCCAAAGATACATCGGTTGTTGAAGAATTAATCAAAAACAAAACTTTTTACGGAATGAAATTCCACCCGACAAATACAAAAAAATCCGTTAAAGATAATTTTGATATATATTCAAAATATTTAAATTTAGCAGAAGAAAAAGGGCTTCCTTGCGTTTTCCACTCAATAACAGACGGATTTTCAGATCCTGATGAAATTATCAAACTTGCGGAAAAACATCCGAAATTGCCTGTCGTACTTTATCATATAGATTTGATGTCAAAACCTGAAAGAATTAAAAAAACTGTTGATAATATTGCGGCTTCTTTAAAAGATAAGAAGGCTAATTTATTTGTCGACATTTCTTGGTTAACACCACTTTTCGGTAAAGGGGACGAAAATCGTGATTTGATAAATTACACACTTGAAAAACTTGGACCTGAAAGAATAATGTTTGGTTCAGATACTCCGATTGCAGAAATGGGTGACAAAGCAAAATATGCGGAATTTTCTGACTTTGTGGAAAAGACCGTTAAAAATCATTTTAAAGACAAGCCTGATGATGCAGAAAAAGCTTTAAACAGAATTTTCTATGACAATGCAGAAGAAATTTTTGTAGAGAAAAAATGGTATAACCAACCTGCATCAAATCAAATTGGGAAACAGGCAAAGAAATTAACCTCTAAACAAAAAGGCTGGCTTATAGGCGGTGCTGCTGCAGTTCTTGGGATTGCCGCACTTGTTGTAAAAACTTTATGTGAAGATAATAAAAAAGCAAAAGCTGCACAAAACAACCCGTCAAAAGTAGTTAAACATTAATTACAAAAGCAAGCTGAATAATGGTTTATACCGACATTATCTAACTGTGGGATTTTCTGTGTGCAAATTTCTATACATTTAGTGCATCTCGGATGAAAACGACAACCTGAAATATCCTGCATAATAGTCGGCGGCTGCCCGGTAATTGTTTCTAAACGAGAATTTTTATTTGAAGGCAAAGATTTTAAAAGTACGTTTGAATAAGGATGTTTCGGGTTTGCAAAAAATTCTTTTGCCGGTGCAGTTTCAACAATTCTGCCTGCATACATAACCGATACATAATCGGCATTTTCACCAACCAGAGCCAAATCATGAGTAATTAAAAGAATTGAAGTACCTTTTTGGGATTGAATTTCTTTTAACAAATTCATAATTTGAGCTTGAATTGTAACATCTAAAGCGGTCGTAGGTTCATCTGCAATTAATATTTCAGCCTCACAAGCAAGCGCCATAGCAATAATTGCACGTTGCTTCATTCCACCTGAAAATTCATACGGATACGCCTTCATTCTTTCAGCAGCACAAGGGATTTGTACAGTTTCCAAAGACTCAACGGCTTTATCAAAAGCCTCTTTCCCTCTCAAGCCCTGATGAATTTTAATAACCTCTAAAAGCTGATCACCGACAGTATATAAAGGATTTAACGAAGTCATAGGATCTTGCGGAATTAAAGCAATTTTAGCTCCTCTAATATGCTGCATTTCATTTTTTGAAGCTCTAAAAAGATTTTTACCCTTAAATATAACTTCACCGCCTTTAATTTGAGCATTTTTAGGGAGTAATTGTAAAATACTCATTGCACTAAGAGTTTTTCCGCACCCTGATTCTCCGACAAGCGCGTGCATTCTACCCTTTTCAAGAGAAAAAGAAACATCAAACAATGCCTGTCTGAAACCACATTCACAATTAAAGCCCAAATTAAGATTTCTAACCTCTAATACAGTCATAAGTTTATAATACACCATAATTTTCAGCTTGTGAATAGTCCTTATGAATATAATTGTTAACAAATATTAAGAATAAAGTTCACAATCATGCAATTTTTCAAGACAAAAATTTTTTATAAATGCATAGGGGATATTAAAAATTAAAATTTCTTTTAACGAGGAAATGGAAAGGGAAAAAATGAGTATTGATAGTTTATCATTCTTGGGCAAAGATTATGCCGCAGAATTTAAAGAAAAATGGGGGGCTCAAGTTGAAGCTAATAAAAAACAACTTTCATCAATGGGAATTACAGTACCAGTAGGTCAGCCTCAAGAAAAGAAAGAAAAGGAAATGAAAGGTCTTGAAGTTGAAAAAGAACAACCTAAAGATGAAAAATTTGAAAGACAGTTTAATTCAAAAGATGACATAAAAGAAGCTGAAAAAAAAGCTGAAGACAGTTTTTCAAAATACGGCGTAGCCAAAAAAGGAACATTAGAAGAAGTTAATACAGAAAAACAAGCTAAGAAATTGGCAGAAAATTACGTTGAAAACTTGTACAACAAAGAACAAGTAAAAGGTACACAAGTTTTCATGGACAAAAAAGCATACAAAGCAGCAGAAAAAGAAAGAAAAGAACAACGTAAAACTCTTATTTCTCAATACAGAGAACAAGGAATGAGCAGAAAAGAAGCTAAAGAAGCTGCAGATTCTCAATTAGTTGAAAACGAATACGTAAGAGGCAAAAAAACTCGTGCATTCGTTGAATCACACAAAGATTACTTCTATGATGAAAACGGCAATTTCTCAAGTGATAAATTTAAAACAAAAGCAGTAGAATATGCAAACAAACATACAACTGAAGGCGAAGTTGAAAACTATCACTTAAGCTTAAAAGAAAGACGAGCAGTAGCAGCTGAAGAAGGCGTAAATGCAAGTGTTATCAAAAACATAGCAAAGAAATCAAATCTTGATTATGAAAAAGATGACACAAATTTATACAGAGGCCTATATGTTGCAGGTATGACAGCAACAGGTGCAGGTATTGGCGCAGCTCTTGGAGCAACAGGAGTTCTTGCAACTAACGTTGTTGCAAAAGCAACATCAACAGCAACCTCTACATCAAATGCAACAGCAAACATTTATGATGAAGCAGGCAATATAATAGAATCATCAACAGCAACTGATACAGCAACTGCAACAGACACAGCAACTGCAAAGGCAAAAGCAGGATTAACAGCACGTAACGGTGCAATTTCCGGAGCAAGTGTAGGTCTTGGACTTGGACTTGCAACAATGAATCTTATAAAAGATAAAGGAAAACAAGAAGACAAAGTTTATGCACCGGCTGTACCACAAGAACGTAAACCAAGACCAAATGCAGAACCTGATAAATTACCGGACAAAGCTCCTGATGACAATTCAAGACCAAATACACCGGTAATTGAAAAACCAGAACCATGTCCTGTTGAAACTTGGCAATCAGAATATTGTGATCACACAGTAAAAAGAGGCGATGATTGGACAAAAGTTACACTTGCTAAAGTTAAAACAATAAACGGTAAAAAACCTGACGGCAAAGTTTTAAAAGCATACGTACACGCAGAAAAATTAAAACACGGTGTAACAAACTTCGCATTGAACACAATGCCAAAAGTCGGTGAAACAATGAGAGTTTACTCAGACTTCTCAGATCTTCTTGCAGATGAAGCATTAGTTAAAAAACATCCTGAATTGTTACTTTTAAAAGATGCTCAAATCGAACTTGATTGTGATGGAGATACAAACGGCAGACATTCAAGAGTAAGACCAAGAGTTAAATATACACCATTCTTTGGCAAATATACAGAAGCAGTAAAATTCAAACAAGATTGTCACGATCCTGAACCTGTAATTGTAAAATAATTCATAATCGAATATATAAAAAAGAGTTCCTCATTTAATTAATGGGGAACTTTTTTTACACCTTCTTTTATTGCCTCTAAATTATTTTTCACCCAATACCCGTCAAGAGGATAAAATTTATCATCTATAACATAATAAGTTGAACCTGAGCCTGACATAATCGATGTCGGATATAGCTGTTTTATCTTTTGTAATTCGTCATAATCATCTACAACAGCCCATTCAAGATCGTTTTTAAAATTTTCGTTTGAACCGAATTTTGATTGAAAATTCTGAGATTTTTTTTGAGAAAATTTTGTATAAGCTTCTTTTGCGCTTATTCCTAAATTTTTTGGTTTAATCAAAGAAAGCGTGAAATTTTCAAATGGTAGATTTTCTAAAATTTCACCACGTCCTTTTGTCATAAGCCTTCCGCCTTCAAGGCACACATTCAAATCAGAACCGAGCTGAGCGCATAATTCATGCAATTTTTCTCTTGATAAAGGTCTGTCAAAAATCTCGTTTAACCCGAAAAGAGTTCCTGCAGCATCTGTACTTCCACCTGCAAGACCTGCTGCAACAGGGATATTTTTATCTATATAAATACTAATTTTGTAATGTTGCAAATTTGTATTATCTATAAATAATTTTGCAGCTTTATAAACAAGATTTTTTTCGTTATATGGAATTTCAGTATTGTTACCTGATAGATTTATTTCAAACTTGTCAGATTTTTCAGTTGTAATTGTCAGATAATCATACAAACTTATTGTCTGCATAACACTTTCAATATTATGAAATCCGTCCTCTCTTTTACCTAAAACTTTCAGTGTCAAATTAATTTTTGCAGGACATTGAATTTTAATTTCCATTATTTAATAAAGCCTCCGACAATTTCCCAAAAGTTTCTATTGAGAGTTTTTCACCTCTTACATTTTCATCGAGATTTAGTTTTGCAAGAGCATTTTGAATATTTTCTTTTGAAAATCCTGCAGATAAAAGACAATTTTTAATATTTTTTCTACGTTGAGAAAATCCTGCTTTAACAGTTTTTCTAAAATGAGAATAATCCGTTAAATCAAGCAAAGGTTTTTCTCTCACAACAAGTTTTACCAAAGCGGAATTTACTTTTGGAGCCGGATAAAATGAGCGTCTGCCAACCAGTTTCATAATTTTTACATCTGCCCAAAATTGAGAAAGAATAGTCAAAAGTCCGTATTGTTTGCCTGAGGAATTTTCATTTGCAGTCATTCTTCTTGCAACTTCTTCTTGAACCATAAATAAAATATCAGTTATTTTATTTCTGTTTTTGTTATTCAAATCATCAACTTCGCCAAGCAAATGAGCAATAATAGGACTTGTAATATAATATGGAATATTTGCAACGACTTTAACTTTACCCTCAGCCAATTCTGACAAATCTTGTTTCAAAATATCATTATGGATTATTTCAAGATTTGGAGCATCAAGTTTTTTAAGCTCTTTTATAGCTTCTTCGTCCAATTCTATTGCAATAACACGTTTGGCATGCTTTACCAATTGCTCTGTTACAAATCCGACTCCCGGTCCAATTTCTATTACGGTATCATCAGGTTTTATATCAGCAAAATCTATGATATCAGATATCGTTTCCCCGTCAATTAAAAAATTTTGACCGAGTCTTTTTTTAGTTCTAAAATATCTTGCCCGTTCGAAGTAGTTCATCTTACCTATAATAATACCACACACAGGTAAATGTTTTAATAATTTTTTTTTGTTAATTTTGTGGATGTTATAATTGAATAGGGGGTAAACGTGAGTAACCTGACAACAAAAGAAAAATTAAATAAAAAAGATTTTTTAGAACTCTTTGAATGCGGATTTAAACCTTGTGAAGAGCATCAAATCGGCATTGAATATGAGAGATTGCCAATTTTTTCAGTAACATCAAAGGCTGCTGATTATTCATCAGAATTTGGAATTTGCAATTTTTTAAGAGAGTTTGCAAAAGAAGAAAATTGGGATTACATAACCGATGATTATAATATTATAGGTCTGAAGCAAGAGCACGATACAATTACCCTCGAGCCGGGCTGCCAAATTGAATTAAGTATAAAGCCTGAAAAAACAATTGAAAAATTAAAAAATAAAATTAATAAACTTGATAAACAGATGAAACCAATCCTTAATAAATCAGGAATATCACTTTTAAACTATGGAGTTTCACCCTTATCAACGAACAAATCAATACATCTTATACCCAAAAAACGTTATCATATTATGGCAAAATATCTTTGGGGAATTTTGTCAGATGTCATGATGAGAGAAACTGCAGGAATACAATGCTGTATTGATTTTGAAAGCGAAAAAGATGCGATTAAAAAATTCCGCATAGCAAACAAACTTGTTCCATTTATGACTGCGATGTTTGCAAATTCGCCAATTCGAGGCGGTGTAGAAACAGGCTACAAAAGTTTTAGGGCACTGAGTTGGCTAAATACTGATAATGACAGATGCGGATTTGTCGGGCAAATTGATGACAAATTTTCATTTGAAGAATATATTGACTATGTTCTAAAATCTCCAATGATATTTATAAACAGAGAATCAGGTGCAATACCATTAAATGGCAAGGTTACTTTTGAAGAATTTATGGAAAACGGTTTTGAAGATTTTGAAGCCAATATCGATGATTTTAAATTACATGCAAACCTTTATTTTCCTGAAGTCAGACTTCGCAATTTTGTTGAAATAAGAAACCATGACTGTGTAGGTAAAGGCTTGCAATATTCAATTCTTGCAATTTATAAAGGGATTTTATATAACCACACTGCAATAAAAGATATTGAAGAACTTTTCAAAGATTTTGAATACTCTGATTTTTCAGAGCTTCGCTATAACGTTCCAAAAAGTGCACTAAATGCAAAGATAGGGAAATTTTTTGTAAAAGATATTGCAAAAGAAATTTTATACATCGCCGAAAAATCGCTTATAGAAATGGATAACGGGGAAGAAAAATACCTTGATGCAATAAAAGAATATACCCTGAACGATATTACACCAGCAGATGTAATTATCAGAAACTGGAACGGGGTATGGAATAAAGATATTAAAAAACTAATCAATTTTGTTACCGAATAACAAATCGGTTAAGAAATAAGTTTTTTTAAATATTCAAGTTCCTCATCTTTTGTCATATCGGGATTTTCAAGTTTACATTTTAAGATTTCATCAAAAATTTCCTGATATCTTGGCGAAGGTTTTATTCCTAAATCTAACAGGTCATTTCCCGTGACTGAAATTTTAATCTGCTTTAAATCATCAAGATAATGGCGTGCAATTTTTTCATCATACAAAATTCCATACAAAAGGACTGTTTCAAGTCTTGCATTTTCAAACGCTTTATAGATTTCAAAATCATTACTCAAGATTTTGTTTGGCACTTCATCAATGATTTTTTGCTCGATTTTTGTCAAAGGCAATTTTGATAAATCTTTCAAAACTCCAACATATACAAGCCAAACATATTCAGGTTTGTAATCATTGACGAGTTTTTCTATATCAATATCAGGAATTTTAACATCATTTTCTGTTACAAGTTTATAAATATTTTCATTTATAAATCTTTCAAAAGCCTTATTTGAATTGAGATTAAAAGTTTCTATTAATTCTTTTTTAACCCTCTTATAGCTCATATCGTAATTTATATTAGCAAGATATTCTTCTTGCAATTTTCTTGTATGCTCATCTAAATCGAAGCCGAAACGGATTGAAAATTTTAGACCTCGAATAATTCTTGTCGGATCGTCAATAAAACTTTCATCATGCAAAACTTTGAGTTTCTTATTTTTCAAATCCTCAAGCCCGCCTGTATAATCGACAATTTCACCTGTCGTAACAGATTTTGCAAGCGCATTTATCGTAAAATCACGACGCAAAACATCTTCCTTCAATGAACATCCGATTTTTTCAACAACAGGCAAATGACCTTTCCTCGGATAACTTTCAGACCTTGTGGAGGCAAAATCAACTTCTCTTCCGCCAACATTCACCCTAACCGTTCCAAAATCAGGGTTTTCCTGAATAACCTCACCGAATTTAGAACAATATTCAATAGCATTTCCGACATAAGTAATATCAATATCAAAAGATTTTCTACCCAAAAGTTCATCACGGACAACCCCGCCGATATAAAACAATTTATTTGAAGTATCCTTTATATTGATGATGTTCATATCAAGCATTTTAGCGTAAAATGTATAAATAAACAAGGTAATAGAAGACCAGACTAAAAGAGGTCATGAGATCAAGCTAATTTATAGGTGCTAAACATAAAAATTATATATGAAATCGGCCTGCCATCTTGCCCTCTGAACATCTGAAAATCTATATAAGGAGAACACATGCTACAAGAAGCATCACGCGCAATAAATTCAGCATTCA
>ULMR01016256.1_pt1 | contig 10613 bp, 9 predicted proteins | sample 1951711 | NCBI WGS metagenome assembly ULMR01 (sample SAMEA4835556, study PRJEB28245) | human gut metagenome | biome: gut microbiome; material: fecal sample | place: Denmark | collected 2008 | reverse complement strand
GGAGGTCACGAGTTCGAATCTCGTACGCACCGCAGAAAGCCTTAAGATCGACAGATCTTAAGGCTTTTCTAGTATTTGTCAGGTTACGTACACGGATAGTTAGATGGTAACCTTCATAAGGGAGCATCATCGGCACCTAAGCTGGTCGGGGAAGCCATACGCCTCCTTGCAGATACAGTGATGGAGTTGTCCTGCTCTTTTCATGGCTAACCATCTTCTTGTCTTATCGGTCATCCATGATTATGGGACTTTCCCCTGTGTCATGGTGGTCAGTCCAACGGTCTGTCGCGTAATGCCATTTAAACATCTCCATGGCAAGAGCAATGGTCACACTGGTTCAAATAATGGTCATGATCTTATGGAACTTCTGTTATCTACGGGCAATATGAAGGAGATAAGGATAGATTCATAAAAGCATCATCCATCTAATGTAAGCCAATTCCCAAGAAAAATTATCGTGTTCTTGATATACCTATATTAAATAAAATCTATTATATTTGCATCATATATGACGCGTTGGCTGATAATGAGAAGATGTCATGGCAATATGACCATGAGGTAGTTTGAGATGACAGTATGATGATTCCGTAAGGTCAGTGTTATTGCATAGAGCGAACTTTAATTATAGGTATTCATGAACAGAAAGGATCACAAATTAGCAGTACTGATTGATGCAGACAACGTACCCTATTCCAATGTCAAGGGAATGTTGGAGGAGATTGCCAAGTATGGTACTTTAACTATCAAGCGTATATATGGAGACTGGACGAAGCCCACCGTTTCTGGCTGGAAGTCGGTCCTGCTCGATTATGCCATCACGCCTATTCAACAATATAGTTATACGACAGGTAAGAATGCCACGGACTCGGCTATGATCATTGATGCCATGGATATCTTACATGCGGATAAGGTGGACGGCTTCTGCATAGTGTCGAGTGACAGCGACTTTACGCGTCTGGCCGTTCGCCTGCGGGAGTCGGGTAAGTTTGTGATCGGCATGGGTGAACAGAAGACGCCGCATTCTTTCATCGTGTCGTGTGACAAGTTTATCTATATCGAGATCCTTAACCATGCGAAGGCAAGTGCATATAATAAGGAGACCGCGACGAAAGGTCCGAAAGACGAGATCATTAAATTGTTGAGCCAGTCAGTCGAGGATCTGGCGGATGATAACGGATGGGCGTTCCTGGCGAATGTCGGTAATCTGATGCTGAAGAAGATGCCGGATTTTGATTCCCGAAATTATGGCTTCTCTAAATTGTCGGAACTGATAGAGGCGAATAAGGATAAGTTCGAGATAGAGAAGAGAGATACCTCCACCCCAAGCATAAAGCATGTGTATGTGAAAAATCGGAAGTAGCCCCCGGAGAGATGCCGGAGCGAAAGGTGTATAGCACAACTATATGTATAGCCGACTTGCCGGATTGTTATGGTTGGACTTGACCTTATGGCTATGCTGGGAATGTTTTCGTCAGTGGTGTTGTGCCCGTCGATGTCATGGATATGACAGGGTTAAGAAAGAACAGGCGTTGCAGAGGTCCGGAAGGGTAAGAACGTGTCTTGTGATAGTAAGATAAGCGATGAAGGATAGCATTGCCATAGGTCCGGCTAGCTGCTATTGGATGAAATCTGATGAGGATTGGGATTGACACTGGAATATTGCAGGATGATTATCGACACGGATAGAAACATTCTACAAACAAGAAATAAAATGAACAGACGAAAAGGGTATCAATGAGATAAAAGAGACTATATATAATGATATTGACGGCACTCTCCGTTCAGGTCGGAATGGCTCAGGCACAGATCTGCGACACCCTCAATATGGGGAAAACGCATGAGATAGATGAGGTGGTCGTTACCGGCACCCGCAATGAGACGGATGTCCGTCATCTGTCCCAGACCGTGACGGTGGTGGATCGCAGTAAGATAGACCGGTCCTTACAGTCGTCGCTGTTGCCGGTGCTGACAGAACAGGTTCCCGGCTTGTTTGTCACTGCCCGTGGAATAATGGGATATGGAGTGTCGGGAGGAGCGGCCGGCAGCATCTCCCTGCGCGGCTTGAGTGGAGGAACCGCCCGGCTGATGGTGATGATAGACGGTCATCCTCAGTATGCCGGCATATTTGGCCATCCGATAGCGGATGCCTATCAGTCGTTCCTTGCCGAACGGGTGGAGGTGTTGCGGGGGCCGGCCTCGGTCCTTTACGGTTCCAACGCGATGGGAGGCGTGATCAACATCGTCACCCGTAAGATGCAGGGTGATGGGGTGAAGACGAATGTCCGTGCAGGATATGGATCTTATAATACGCTCGAGACGGAATTGACCAACCGCATACGAAAGGGACGTTTCTCCAGTGTGGTCTCCGGGTCATACAACCGCACGGACGACCATCGACCTGACATGGGATTCGAGCAATACGGTGGATATGCCAAACTGGGCTATGAGATGACTGACAACTGGAATGTGTGGGGTGACGTGAACGTGACCCATTTCAATGCCTCGTATCCCGGACCGGCAGGTGCGCCGTTGGTCGACGGCGACCAACGCATTACACGTGGCATGACGGCGTTGGCAGTGGAGAATCATTATGAGAAGACCTCCGGTGCCGTTAGCTTCTTCTATAACTGGGGCCATCATTGGATCAATGATGGCTATACCCCTTCTGCCGGTGAAGGACCGAAGGATGAGCGATTCCTCTCGAATGACAACATGATGGGCGTTTCCCTCTATCAGAGTACCCGTCTCTTCAGAGGTAACCGCACTACTCTGGGCTTTGACTGGTTCCGGTATGGCGGACATGCCTGGAATGAATATGTGAGTGGAGAAAAAAACGGGACGACGTCCGACTTGGTGGATAAGCGTGAGGATGAGCTGGCCGGGTATGTCGATTTCCGTCAGGATATCGGGGCGTGGCTCACATTCAATGCGGGGCTCCGTGCCGATCATCATTCGCGTATCGGATTGGAGTGGGTGCCGCAGACCGGACTGGCTTTCTATCTCCCTCATGCCATGGAGCTGAAGGTATCGGCCTCGAAGGGATTCCGTTATCCGATCCTACGTGAGATGTGTATGTTTCCACCGCAGAATCCGGATTTGCAGCCGGAGTCGATGTGGAGCTACGAGCTGGCCTTTTCCCAGCGCCTGATGGATGGACGGCTGACCTATGGTGTGAACCTGTTTTACATAGACGGAAAGAATCTCATCGTGACATTACCCAATCCGCATGGCAGTGGCATGCTGAACCAAAATTCGGGTAGGATAGAGAACAGCGGCGTGGAATTGCAGGGAGCTTACCGCATCAACCGTTATTGGTCGGTGGACGGCAACTACAGCTATCTGCACATGAAAAACCCGGTCATCGCCGCACCTGAGCACAAGTTGTACGTGGGTGCGAATCTTTCCTGCGGACGCTGGAACGTTTCTTCCGGAGTGCAGTATATTGCCGGACTCTATACTGCGGTGGGTGGCGACGAGAGCAAGGAAGATTTTGTGCTTTGGAATCTGAGTGCCTCTTTCCGCATATCGCAATGGCTGGATATCTGGGTGCGGGGAGAGAACTTGCTGGCACAGAGATATGAGATTAATGCCGGTTATCCTATGCCGCGGGCAACGGTGATGGCCGGTGTCAATCTGAACTTTTGAAAACATTTAATCCATTACAATGATGAGAAAGAGTATCTTGATGATGATGGCAGTCTTGTTTGCCACATTCGTGTGTGCCCGGACGCATAACGGGCAGGACGCTTCCCGGCCGGTAGCTTCTCTAGAGACGGGCCTGCCGAAAGTGTATTGGTATAAAACGATATCCTCGGAGAATTTGATCAAGATCTATGAGGCTCTCGGCCGTGAGGCAAGCGGTAAGGTAGCGGTGAAGCTGTCCACTGGTGAGCCCGGCGGACACAATTTCCTGCAACCGGCACTGATCAAGGACCTGGTGCAGAAGGTGAACGGAACCATCGTGGAGTGCAACACCGCATACGGTGGTGGCCGTAGCAATACAGAGAGTCACCTCAAGGCGGCTGCCGACCACGGATTTACTGCTATCGCGCCGGTGGATATCATGGACGCGGAAGGGGAGACCGATCTTCCCGTCAAGGGTGGCAAGCACCTGACTCGAGACATCGTAGGCAAGGACCTGTTGAACTACGATTTCATCATCATCCTTTCCCATTTCAAAGGACATGCAATGGGCGGGTTTGGTGGAGCCATCAAGAATATGTCCATCGGCATAGCGTCCTCCAATGGCAAGCGGCTGATCCATTCCGCCGGAACGAGCACGACAAGCTGGGGCCATCCTGCCCAGGACGATTTCCTGGAGTCAATGGCTGAGGCAGCCAAGGCAGTGGCTGATCATTACGGGAAGAAGATTCTGTATATCAGCGTGGCCAACAACCTGTCGGTGGATTGCGACTGCGACGCTTCTCCGGAAGATCCGAAGATGGGCGACATTGGCATCTTGGCCTCACTCGATCCCGTCGCTCTCGACAGGGCCTGCACCGATCTCGTACGCTCTTCTGAGGATCATGGTAAGATCCATCTGATCGAACGGATAGACTCACGCCATGGCATGCATACGTTGGATCATGCCGAGTCGCTTGGAATGGGAAGCCAAAAATACGAGTTGATACAACTCGACTAGGCGTTGACTGTATGTAAGTGACGCTTGGACTTCAAGGCATCCAATTATTGGCCCATTGGAGATGATCCTTTTGTCGTGGCACAAGAAGTGGATTGGACGTGAGAAAAGTGGATGAGGTATTGGGCGGATGTATGTGATGGGCAATCGATATGAGTAAGTCTCCCTTTAAGGCTATGATGAGACCTATGCCAACAGTAGGAGTAGGGAATGAATTGTCATAAGGTTGGCATATTCACAAAAAACGAGGGATACATAGTAATATCGTTTTGTCATTTATAACAAATATGTTGGCTGGTTGTGAAACATCGGGATGGTAATCGACATAATGATCTTATTCCGATCAGGACAGTAAATGGTCTCGCATTGAGATGCATACTCGTTGGAATCTGAAAGATAGAATGATAGTAAACGATTAAAAAGAAAGACTATGAGAATAATAGGAAATGTGTTATGGCTGGTTTTCGGTGGACTGGAAGCTGCCATCGGATATTTCACCGGCAGTCTAGCGATGGCCTGCACGATCATCGGCTTGCCTGTGGCGTTCCAGACTTTCAAGATCGGCCTGTTGTGTTTATGGCCTTTTGGGGCGGAGATAGAGGATACGGATTCACTCGACGGTTGCATTCGTATCCCACTCAATGTGTTGTGGATCATTATGGGTGGCTTGTGGGCATGGTTTATGCACATCATTTTTGGTGTACTGCTGTTTATCACGATCATAGGCATTCCCTTCGGAAGACAACATTTCAAGATGGCCCGTCTGTCGCTCGCTCCTTTTGGCAAGAGGGTATTGTTGAAGTAAGGCATGTTCGGGGCGAGTCTGGGTTTTATCTGTGGTTTGTCCTCCAAGAGTTCCTTCTTTACGAGAGGGAGTAAGAAATTCGGCAGGTCATACTGACTGGATTGGTATGGATGAGCTTCTTTGTTCATCTCGGCCGAGGGCTGGAGAAGAACATAAGATGGAACGTGGCATGACGTAGCCTTTCTTCCCCCTTATCTACATTTGGCATTCGTCGGCAATATTTTGTACTGTTGGCATATATATCGATTGTAATATGACCGATGATAGAATAGTTCAAGCAATTTGTATGATGTTGTCGTGTGAAGAGATATGGACGAAGGGGGTGGCCTTTCATGATCATAATGCCACGCGGAGATATGTCTGATGGAATGGGTTATATGCTTTTCTTATAGCTTGCTATGGCCCATGCCCATGAAATGGCTGCATAGGCCAGCATGGCGAAGAACGGTGTCTGAAGATCAGTGAAACTGCTGCCTTTAAGATAGATCGCACGCATCACCTCAATGAAATAGCGTAGCGGATTGGCGTAGGTCATGAGCTGTGCCCAACGGGGCATGGCAGACACTGGAGTGAGCATACCGCTCATCAGAATGAATATTACGAGGAAAAAGAACATCAGCAGGGCAGCCTGTTGCATGGTGGAGGAATAGTTGGATACGATGAGCCCCAGGCTTGACACGATGAGCAGGAACAGGGTGGCATGGATAAACAGCAGTAAGACGCTGCCTGCCGGGAACAGCCCGTAGATGACCCACGCGAGAAACACCGACCAGGCAAGCATGAACAGCCCGATGAGCCAATAAGGTATCAACTTGGAGAAGATGAAGGCGAAGCGTCCGACAGGTGTGACATTCATCTGTTCGATCGTACCGCGCTCCTTCTCGCCGACAATGTTGAGAGCCGGCAGGAAACCAATGAGCAGCGTCAGGAGCATGGCCATTACGGCCGGAACCATAAACATCTTGTAGTCGAGCTGTTGATTATAAAGGTATCTTGGCCTGATATCCGCCCCTGCAGAAGCGGTCCGGCCGTTGTTCATTCCCTGTTCTTCGCTGAGCTGTGTCGCATAGTCGGACAGGATCTGCAGCATATAGGCCTGTGCGAGCATGCCTTTCATTCCGTTCACGGCATTGGCCTCGACATCGACATGGGCAATGCCGGTCTTGATGAGGTCTTTTTCAAAGTTCTGTCCTATCTCGAGGATCAGATCTGCATCGCCGTTGTCAATAGCGTTCATGGCCGATGGGTGACCGTCATAGACACCGGTGAGCGAGAAATAGGTCGAGGCGTCGGCTTTCTGCACCAGACGGCGTGAGAAGGAGCTGTGGTCGTTGTCGATGACGCAAAACTTCAGGTTCTTGATCTCCTGATTGGCTGCATAAGGAACCACGATGAGCAGGATCAGGGGTAGCATGACAAACAGTTTCGGAAGAATGGCATTGCGTCTGATCTGAAGGAACTCTTTTTCTATAAGGTATTTTATCACCATGATACTATAGTCTTACTTTAAACAATCGGAGTGACACGCCAAGAAGCACTACCTCCATGACAGCCATGACGGCGGCATCGGCAGCTACATAGACAGCGCTGCTGCCCTGGATCATCAGTTTGCGTGCCGCGTCGATATACCATCGGGCCGGGACAACGGCCGACAATCCGCGAAGAATGGAGGGCATGCTTTCGAGCGGAAAGACAAGGCCGGAAAGGTAGATGGTGGGTACGATGAGTAACAGCGATAAGATCATGGCTGCAATCTGTGTGCTGACGAGGGTGGAGATGAGCAGGCCGAGCGTGAGTGAGACGAGGATGTAGAGCAGCGTCACCCCGAGGAAGCAGGCTATGCTGCCTGCCATCGGCACATGGAGCAGGAAAAAGGACAGCAGCAGTATGGCTGTAAGATTGATGCAGGAGATGATGAAGTAGGGGACGAGCTTGGCCAGGATGATACACGCCGGTGGAAGGGGCGAGGCCAACAGCACTTCCATGGTGCCGCTCTCTTTCTCTCGCACGATGGCGATACTGCTCATCATGGCGCAGATAAGCATCAGGATCATGCCTATGACACCCGGAACGAAATTGTATTCGCTTTTCTGTTGCGGGTTATAGAGCATGCGTGTGACGGGAACAAGGGTGAGGCTACGGCCAACGGCATTGTCCATGACCTCCTTTTGCGCCGCGGCCAGCACTTGCTGGACATACTGCACACGTACGGCGGCCTGGTTGGGCTCGCTGCCGTCGGCAAGGATCTGCACATGGGCACGACCGTCATGACGGAGATTACCGGCGAAGCCGCTCCCGAAGATGATCGCCACATCGATGCCGCCACTTCTGAACAGGGCCTCTACCTCTGCACGGCTGTGAGGCGTGTCGGCCATGACGAGATAGCGGCTGGCCGCAATATGGCCGCAGACCTTGGAGGTGACGGCGTCATGCGACAGATCGAGTACGGCCACACGTACATTCTTCACCTCTGTGGTGACGGCATAGCCGAACAGCAGGATGAGCACGACAGGATAGACCAGTAGGATGAGCATGGTGCGCCAGTCGCGGAAGATATGATAAAACTCCTTGCGGACAAATGAAAGAAACCGTCTCATAATATGTATCTATAACGTCTTTTTAATCCCAATCGGTCATAAGTGATCTGAAGGATTTCATGTTGTTTTCGGGTGGTCTGTCTGCCGTCTTTGTCGAAGGCGCGGCATGCCGTGTCGGAATGGAGTGACGGACGAAAAGGGCGGTGGCATCGGGCAAGCTCGTCTCATAGGGGGCCGCGGTCTGATGACGTTCGGGATCTGGCCAGGCCTTCCGGTCCATGTGTCTGCCGTCCTATTCACGCTTGGCGCTTCGTGCAAGGCTGAAGAAGACGTCATACAGACTGTCGGCTCCGAAGCGTTGCTTCAGCGCCGATGGTGTGTCGAGGGCCTCGATCTTTCCGTCGACCATTATCGACACCCTGTCACAATATTCGGCCTCGTCCATGTAGTGGGTAGTGACAAATACGGTGATGCCGTGGTCGGATGCCTGATAGATCTGCTCCCAGAACCGACGTCGTGTGACAGGATCGACGCCTCCGGTAGGCTCGTCGAGAAATACGATTTCCGGCTCATGGAAGATGGCGAGGGCAAAGGCCAGCTTCTGCTTCCATCCCAACGGCAGCGATCCCACCAGCGTGTCGCGCTCATCGTGCAGCCTGAGTTCGGCAAGCATGGCCTCCGTACGTACGGCGATCTGCCGGCGCCCCATGCCATAGATGCCGCCGAAAAGGCGCATGTTCTCTTTCACGGTGAGATCGTCGTAGAGCGAGAACTTCTGGCTCATGTAGCCTATGTGGCGCTTTACCTGCTCAGACTGGGTTGCGACATCGAAGCCTGCCACCGTGGCACGGCCCTCTGAAGGACGGCTGAGACCGCAGAGCATGCGCATGGCTGTCGTCTTGCCGGCTCCGTTGGCTCCTAGGAAGCCGAAGATCTCACCGCGTCTGACGCTGAAGGAGATATGGTCGGTAGCCACGAAGTCACCGAAGCGTTTCGTGAGGTTCTCGGCTGTGATAACGTTTTCGTCTGTCATTTCTCTGATGTTTGCATTAGTGCCATGAAGCAGTCTTCCACCGAGGGGGTGATCGCACTGATGTCTACTTCTTGATAGTCGTGTCCGGTGAGCCAGGAACGCAGATCGTCAGGGGTAGCCTCGGAAGCGAGCGTCACGTGGCAGGTGGTGCCGAAGGAGAACGATGTCGCTACAAGCGGACAGGCTCTCAGACCGGTCATGAGCCGGTGCATGTCGGCAGCCCTGACGGCAAACAGCCGGGCAGCATAAGCCTTGACGATGCCATGTGGCGTGTCGGTCTGCATGAACTGGCCGGCTTGCATCAGCGATATGCGGTCGCACCACGATGCCTCGTCCATATAGGGTGTGGACACCAACACCGTCAGACGGTGGTCATGACGCAGCTTTTTCAGCATCGTCCAGAACTCACGGCGCGACACAGGGTCGACGCCTGTCGTCGGCTCATCGAGGAACAGCACGCGGGGAGCGTGTATCAGGGCACAGCAGAGTGCGAGCTTCTGCTTCATTCCACCGGAGAGACGGCTGGCCCTACGGTTCTTGAACGGCTCTATCTGACGGTAGATATCGGCTATCATGTCATAGTTCTCCTGAATGGACGTGTTGAACACCGATGCGAAGAAACTGAGGTTCTCTTCTACCGTGAGGTCCTGATAGAGCGAGAAGCGTCCGGGCATGTAGCCGATGCGGCGGCGTACAGACCGGTAGTCGGCCACGGCATCGAGTCCGTCGATGCTCGCCCTGCCGTCGTCGGGAAGGAGAAGGGTGGTCAGGATGCGGAAGAGTGTGGTCTTGCCGGCACCGTCGGGTCCGATGATGCCATAGATCTCTCCCTCGTCAACACTGAAGGAGAGATGGCGGACGACCATGGTCTTGCCGTATCTCTTGCAGAGGCCCTCGGCCTGGACAATCCCCTTGATATCAGAATTGGACGTCACCATACATACCTATTTTAATAAGGTGGTCGGTGTTCCTGACCGAGATCTTCACGGCATAGACGAGGTTTGAGCGTTCGTCGCGCGTCTGGATGGTCTTGGGAGTGAACTCGGCCTTGTCGGATATCCATGTGACGGTGCCCGGATAGGCGCGTCGTCCGTCCTTGCCTTCGTCGGCGTACACCTTTACCTTCTGCCCGATCCTTATCGCATTGAGCCTGTCGGCGGTGACATAGGCCCGTAGCTTCATGTCGTCCACGTCAGCGATCTTGAACAAGGGCTTGCCCGTCGTGGCATATTCACCGGCTTCAGCATATTTCTCAAGCACCGTACCGTTGATGGGTGACGTCACATGACACCTGCGCAGCTGGTCGATCACTTGGCGTCTCTGTATCTCGGTGGCAGTCATCTGACGGTTGAGACTGTTCGTACTCTTGTCGAGTGACGACTGCTGGGCGGCAAGACGGCGGCGGAGGACGCGTACGTTGCTTACGGCGTCATCCAGCATCTTACGGTTGGCGGCATTGTCTTTCACCAGTGCCTCATAGCGCCGTTGCTCTTCCTCGGCCTTGGCCAGTTCCTGTCGCGTGGCGGCGATCTGTGTCTCGATGTCAGGGCGTTGGGTGGCATACATGTCTTTGGTGGCACCGAGCTGCATGGCCCGCAA
>ULMR01014551.1_pt1 | contig 10646 bp, 12 predicted proteins | sample 1951711 | NCBI WGS metagenome assembly ULMR01 (sample SAMEA4835556, study PRJEB28245) | human gut metagenome | biome: gut microbiome; material: fecal sample | place: Denmark | collected 2008 | reverse complement strand
TACCGGCTTTACACATCCATAATCATCAACTATGCTTTAGTAGTTTATTTGGCTACTAAATCCTCAGTTTCTTCAATCTTTTTCATAATATTATCAATTTCCTCTTTCAGATATTCAAGGAAAAGACCTATTTCTTCTTTAAAACTGTAAACCCCCGGCCATGATATGTAACCATACATAATTTGCATCTCCTTTTTGCTAACCTGTCAACATGTTTTGTATCGGTTATTTAAGAGAAAATCTTTAGGAAATAAATCAGTTTTTTAATAATTTGTTACAATATTCATTAATATCATTACATCTATATTTCGGGATATAGTCTGTATTATAGTTTTCTGCGATTTGTCTTATATTTCCGGTAGCTGAAATGATTATTATTTTAGTGTTTTTATATTCTTTGAAAAGTCTTATTTGTTTAATTAACCATTCTCCGGCGTATAGGGGTAAAAAATCAGATTCCATTTGCATATCTGTCAGGATAAAATCATAAGGTGCATCTATTGATGCCATTAATCTTTCCAGTGCTTCTTGCGCGGAATTTGCTGTTTCTATTTCTATGTTATCTTTAAAAATTTCTATAAGTGCACTTTTATGGTAAAGTACCCATTTATTTGAATCATCAACTATCAATGCTCGTTTTTTCATAAGTTTATTATAACATAAAAGCCGCTTTTGAAAGCGGCTTTTTACTTTGTTAAACGTTCTTTTTTATATCTTGTTAATCTAGTGGAATATTGATTATATAATTGTTTCCTTCTCTGATTTTTGTCATATTTTCTAAATCGACATCATTGCCAAAGTTGAAGGCTTGAGAAAATCTTAGAATTTCTTTTTTGTTATGTTTGTTCTTTTCGCCTGCGGCGTTAATTAGTATTGTGTTTCCATCAGTTTTTACTTCTACATTTTTTTCGTCATTGTCAAACGGTCTTAAATCAATAACAATTTTGTAGCTGTCAGGTGTTTTTTCAACATGAATAAAGTCTGATACTGCATCTGCCATTCTTTGTTCATGGTGGAAGGCTCTTCTTTCATATCTTTCTTGAGCTTTCATTGCACGTCTTTCCATTCTGTCAAATCTTCTTTCGCCCTGCATAATTGCTCTATCCATTCTTCTCATTTGTACTGCAGGATCAAGCATTCTTTTAAAGTGCCAATCTGTTACGACATAAAAGGCTGCAAATGCTCCCAAAAATACTAGCAAACCTGTGCATACATGTTTTAATACAGGATGTTTGCATAAAAAACAATCATCAAATTCTTCGTGTTTGTAATTATTGTCTTCCATAATAAAACTCCTTTCTTTTCGATTATATTTTAGTATAAAAATTAATTTATGAAAGTAAATTACCTCATAGAGCTATTAGTATTGAAATGTTAAATAATATATGTTATTATATTAGTGAGTGTTATAGAAGGGGTACTATATTATGGCTAAGATACTTGTTACTATGCCCGATGATTTTTTACATAAAATAGATGGTGTAGCATTAAATGAACAAAGAACAAGAAGTGAGCTTATTAGAGAAGCTCTAAGAACTTATATGCGTCGTATGAACGTGAAAAATCCTCAAAAATCTGAGGATGAAGCAAAAACTTTGGAATCTCTTTTGAGTTAATTTTTTATTAGTTTTTCAACCCATTTTATCAGATTCGAAATTTCATAAGGTTTTGGAATATATAAGTCAGCTCCTGCTGATAGGATAAGCTCTTTATCATGAAGAATTGAGGTTACTATAATTTTAGTTTTGTCAAAGTTGGTATTTTGGCGGATTTTTTTGCAAAGCTCTAAACCTTCAAGATCTTCAATATTGCCTGCATCAAGGATTATTAATGCAGGGCTTATGGTTTCTTGCTCAGTGTCATTTACGACTTTAACATCATAGCCTTGAATGCTTAGGATAGTTGTTAAGAGAATACTCATAGCTTCATCTTTTTCAATAATGAAAATTTTGTTATTGAATTCATTATCAACAGAATCTTCTGCTGTGATGCTTGGACGTTCGATTAGGTAATTTGATTTGGCAGGTAAATCTGCCAGTTTGTGAATTCTCAAAAGTGCACCAAGTAGTTGTGATGAATCTTTATATTGGATTAATTCATTATTTACAATTCCGATTGTTGTGTGGACAAAATTTGATCTTCTGCCTGCAAATTCATCACCTTGCATTAGCATAAAGCCTCGTCTGTTATCTTGTGGTGAATAAAATTTCGATGCAACTGAATCGAAAGCAAAAATTAAATAATTTGCTATTTTTTCTGCTTTCAGGCTGTCTGTGATAATAATAAATTGATTATCCGAAAAAGCTCCGAAGTAGTCATTTTCTGATAGCGCGGAATGTATAATTGCGCAAAATGTTTGAACGAGTTTGTCTGATGCAAGTTCTGTATAAGTTTCTTTATAATTATCAAAATTTTCAATACTAACAAACATTGCAGCCCATGGTTTATCTTCGTTTACAATTCTTTTTAGAGCTCTTAGCGAATAATTTTTACCTGGGAGAAGATGCTTTGTATCCATATTAGATTCAAGTTCTCTTCTTAGGTGGGCTTTTACACGCATAATAAATTCTTCTGAATTAACAGGTTCTGATATAAAATCGTCTGCACCGTTATCTAAAACTGCAATTTTATCTTTAATATCAGCGGATTTTGATGTTGCAATAATTACTGGCCTCATATTGTATGTGAGGGCACGTATTTTTTTGCAGTAATCTGAAAGGTCGCTGTCAATACTATCACATATTATTATCAAATCAGGCTCTTTGTCTTGAATCAGCTTCATTGCGGAAATCAGATTTTTAGTAATATGAACTTTATTACTTTTGTTTTCCAAAAGTTTTTTATATTTGGTCGAAAGTTCTTTTCTTTTATCAATAATAAGAGTTACTGTCTGCATTTTTCCCTCGCTTGTTTTTCAATATTTGCGCATGGCAGACAAAGTTCAAAGGTTGTGAAATCTTTATTTGAGCTTACTGAGATTTTCCCGCCCATTTTTTCTGTAAGATTTTTTGTAATATATAGGCCAAGTCCGCTACCTTGAACTTTTCTTGTCAGCGGGTTATCTATTCGTGAAAATTTGTGGAATATTTTTTCATAGCAATTTTCAGGAATTTGCGAGCCTTTATTGGTTACTTTTATTGAAACCATTTCATTTATAAGATTTGCTTTTATTGTAATTGTTGTATTTTCATCCCCGTATTTTGCAGCATTTTCTGTTAAATTTGTCATTATTTGTTGAAATTTGTCTTTGTCTGCAAGAATAGGCGGTATATTTTTATCAATATCTATTTTAAAATTTTTATCTTTATATTGATTTTTGACGATTGCTGTAATTGTTTCTATGACAGGTTTTATTGAAACTTCTTTGTAGATAAAATTATCTTTTGAGTTTTGGAGTTTTGTCACAGAAAGCATATTTTCAACAAGATTAATTAATCTGTTTGATTGCTCGACTATAATGTTTAAAAATCTTTTTTTGCTGTCATCATCCAGTTTGTCCCAAGATGAAAGCATAGTTTGAGAAAAGCCTCTGATAGAAGTTAATGGTGTTCTTAACTCGTGGCTTATTGTTGATATAAAATCTTCGTAATCTTTAGTTTCCATAAGTTAATTATAGCAAATTTTTTTAATTTGTTAAGGTGTTTTTAGTATAATTATCTTTTAGTGATGCAAGTTCATGAATTATATCTTTAATTTCAGGTGAAAGATCATCTATACCTGAGATATTTTTTTTGACAGCTTGAGCAAATTCTGCTTTCTTAAATTCGTGTAGTCCTCTGTGTTTGAAAAATTCTTCTAAGAATTCTACGTTAGAACCGTATTCATCTATGTTTTGAATTGGTGCGAGAGATATATTTTCTGTTTCATAATTTAGAGTTTTGAATATAAGTTCATCAGGCAGTAAATCTTCAAATTCTCCGCATTTTAAAATATGGATTTTATCAAATTCTCTTAATTTCGGTTTAATTTCTTCCAAATTAGATTTTGCATCACTGTCAAGAAGTACAAATATTGGAATTTTTAAACTTTCTGCAAATGTATAAAAATATTTTACAACCTGATTTTTGCCGCCTGCAGAAACTATATGAATGCCGTTTTGGTCAAAATCAAATGCGCATATTTTTGCAAATTCAGGTAGGAGTGTTTCTTCCGTAATCCCTTCGCATAAAACTATTTTTTTTATCGGAAAACCATAAGTGTTTTCATTAGGATTTGTGTCAGAGAGAGTTTTAAACCACTTTAGGTTGTTTGGAATATCTGAGGGTAGAAGTTTTATTATACTTTTATAATTAATTTTATTTTTAAGCAGCTTTTCTGTATTTTCACTGACTTTAAACAATGATTTTTCATAGTCATACAGTCTTTGATTTATCAGAAAATCGTTGTTTTCTTCTTCGATTGAAAAATTGATAATTTTTTGTGCCAATTCTTTTAATTCTTCGTAATCAAGGTTATCAAGATCCTGCTTTTTTAATTTAGGTTCAATAAGATTTGAGCTTATAATATCTTTGAAAACTCGAAGATATTTTGCTTCAGGTTCTTTAAATCTTGTAAGTCTGTCTGTTGAAATTATTAATTGTTCTTTTGATAGCGGTTTGATTTTCAAAATTTTGTTCCTAATTGTTACATTTGTTAATTAAAATATAATGAATTTAGCAAATTTTTTCTGTTTTTATTTTTTTATATAATAAGTAGTAGTGGAGTGGAATTGTGTATTCGTTAAATATTAACACCCAACAATATAATAATTATAACATGTCAAAGCCTGTTAAGGCTACTGAGGTTAATAATAATAAAGAAATAAATGCTCAAAAAGTAGCATTTACTTCAAACCCTATTATGACAAATATTCCGTTTAATGCTGCTCTCTCTGCTTCAAGATTTAGAACCGAGCTATCTTCTAACGATGAGAAAAAGAAATATAATGAGTTAGTAAAAATCTCAGATAAAGATACTAAAAAACATTTGAATACCCTTTTAAAAACGGGAGTTTTATTAAATTCAGCATCAAACGACAATTCTACTACTCTTGATAATTTGTATAAAATAGCAACAGCACCAAGAGCTCAAGGTTTAAATAATGCTGTTATCTTAAAAGATACAATAGATACTTTAGCGGATCCATACACTATAACTCAGCAATTTGGAAATATTCCATCCAAATATTATTCACAAGTTGCAACAGCTGCAGGTGACAAGGCTGGAGAAATTAATGTCGAACATTCCGGAACTTGTGTTGCTTCAAGTATTGAATTTAATCTTGCTCAAAAATATCCTGCTGAATTTGCAAGATTTGCAGAAGGTCTAAGCTCTCCTAATATGAGTGTTAAAAAGGTTATAAAAATGAATAACCTTGCAGATAATACACTTGATGCAATATGGCTTTTGAATGCTTTTGAAATTCCTTACGAAGCTCATGATTTTGATAAAGCTACTTTGACATTTGCTCCTGACAAAAATGCAATAATAAGAGCATTTATTCAAACAGTTGATAAAGATAAATTAGAAAGAACTCCTTTGGATGTTTTGATGCAATCAACGTTTATGCAAGTCGGTTCTCAGCAATCATACAACACTTTGACAGATAAACGTGCAGGCAAATTTAACCAAAACGATAAAGGTTTGATAGAATTTGAAAAAACATTTACGGAATCAGTTGTAGAAGATAAAAATAAAATTTCAGTTACATATCAAACAGTAGATGAAAATGCAAAGCTTGTCGGTTATGAAACAAGTTTTGATACTATGAAAAAACAGATTACGGATGCCCTGAATTTAGGTGAAAACGTAATTGTCGGTTATACTCAAGTTGATGATACAAATACAATTATCAACGGGCATGAAATAACAATTACCGGCGTAAAAACAGATAAAAACGGTAAAATGATATTTATATGTAATGATACTGATGATAATTCTTCATTACCTGTTGAGTATTCTGAAGATTATTTGTTACCGAAAATTCATCACGCAGCTCTACCTCAAGCAGTTGTTGCAAACGATGTAAATCTTGTTGAAAACTGGGTTGAAGGCTTGAAAACTTATAAAGAGCTTAAAAAACAAGCACAAATGAATGCTCAAGCTCAAATAAATTATCAACCTCAAATGATGAATCCGCAGGTACAAATGAATGTACAACCACAGATTAATGCTCAACCTCAAATGAGTATTCAACCACAAATTATTATCCCGCAACCCCAAGTTCAAATGGCGGCTTAATGTTAATTTACATTGAACCAAAATTTAGCAAAAAAAATATTGATGATGTTTAATAAGTAAAAAAGGTGAAAAAATATGAATATAAATCTAAATATGTTGCCGAAATTGAGTTTTAAATCTTTGGGTAATGCTGCTGCACAGCCACAGCAAATTTCTCAATCACCACAAACTTATCAACATCCGCAAACTTATCAACATCCGCAAACTTATCAATCATCTCAACCGATGCTTAATCCACAACCGAAAGCTGATTCGTTTGACAAGTCAAGTGCTCAAACAGTTGCATCAAAATATTCAGATCCTAAATATACTCAAACAGATATTTTTTATATAAATGATAACCATGGCCGTATAGGAAATATGGCTAGAATTTACAGCGCAAAAGAATTTTATGATTCAAATATGAAATCATCCAATGCTGACAAACTTGTACTTGCAGCAGGCGATATTTCTGCCGGTGCTGATTTGCATCTTGTAGAAGCTGCCAATAAATATATGAACGGAATTGGTGTTGATGCAACTTCTGACGGAAACCATGAATATGATGCTAACCCTGTTGATATTGCAAAAAGTAAACAAGGTGCTAAATTTAAAAGCTTAGGTATGAATTTGCAAATTCCTAAAGGAAACCCGTTGGATGGAATTATTGAAAAATCCTTTGTTATTGACAAAAATGGTCATAAATACGCAATAATCGGTTTGGCTCCGCCTGATTTGCATGAAAGAATCAGAGATAACGAATCAAGAAAACAAATTGGTGTTGATGATTTTGAAAAGACATTAAAAGATGTTCAAGCAAAAATTGATGAATATAAACAACAAGGTATAAATAAAGTTATTCTTTTATCTCATTGCGGTTTGGCAAAAGACCAAAGATTAGCTAAAGAAATATCTGGTATTGATATTATTATCGGTGGTCATACTCACGATTTGTTAAAGGGGATTGAAGAAGGTAAAAATTTACTTTATTCAAAATCAAACGAACCTGTTATTATTACCCAAGCAGGAAAAGACGGAGAATATTTCGGCGATTTGAAAATTACTTGGGATGATAAAAAAGGAATTATTGTAAAAGCTCAAAATAATGTTACTGCATCAAGTAATTTCAAACGTAACAGAGTCCTAAAAGGTGTATTTGACCATATTTTAGGCAAACCTGAACATTTAGGTGAAATAAAATCAGCTCCGGGACCTGTTAAAAACAGACTTCTTGATCCAAATCCTGACGGGTTCTTTATTATGGATGCCGTTAGACATGAATTTAATACTGATTTGGCATTAATCAATGTTGGTAATATCAGAGGCTTCTTTGAACCTGGACCTTTAGATTCTCGTCAAGTATTTGAAGTAGTACCTTTAAAAAATAATATGGTTAAGATGAAATTAACCGAAAAAGAAGTTGTTGATGCCTTGAAGCACGGTGCAAAATCATTTGTTCATTCAGGTAGCAAGCCTGGTATTGTAATTCCTTCAGGATTAAAGTATACGGTTACTCGCGGCGGTGAGTTGAAATCTGCAACATTCATTGATAAGTCAGGAAAAGAAATCCCAATTGATGTAAATAATCCTGATCCAAATAAAGTTTATACTGTTGCAACAGATGATTTCTTTGCCTCAGGCGGTGATAATTTAATCCCGAATAAAATCAAAACAGGTGAAGTTGATGAAAAATTCGATTTTGATAAAGATAAACTTGCCTGTGATTATATTAAAAAATTGAATACGCCAATTGAAATTAAAGATGACGGAAGAATTAAAATTGTTGATCAATAACCGTATTGACCTTTAGAATTCAAGTATTCTTTAACGGTATTTAATGACGCTTGTACAATTCTCGTAACTCTTGACGGTGAAAGCCCTACCTGTCTTGCAATATCTTTTACCTGCATATTACGATAGAATCTGTATTCTACAACTGTTCTTTCTTTTGGCGGAAGTTTTGCAATTGCTTCTCTAATCATTCTGCCTAATTCTGAAATTTCAGCATTTTCATCAGGCAAGGCATGCGGATCTTTCAAAAAGTCGAATGGAGAATCATTATCACTTGCGGCTGCTGCTAAACCGTCAATTGACAAAATAGTTTCGTAAACGGCTTCACGAACTTTTGCTTTTTGCATATCCATGCCGTCAACTTCTTCCTCTTGATCATATTCATCATCAGGTTTATGTTTTAAAGAGTACCATTTATATCTGATTCTTAATTCGTTTCTAATTGCCCATCTTACTGCAGTTGCAATATATGCAGAATTATATTTCTCCAATTGCTCAGGAGTTTTATTCTTAATCAAGGTTTGAATAGCTAAAATCCCGATAGAAACTAATTCTTCATAGTCAACCATGTGTTGAGGAACTCTTCTGTGTTCCACTTTAGCAACTCTTTGAACAATGTCTATATATTCTTGTAATTTATTCTTATTTGTATTTTTATTTTTATCTTGCATAACCATGATTATAAATTAATAATAGCATAGATTTTACTTTATTGTACCTTTATTTGTTGTATTTTTCAATTTGTACACAAAAAGTAAGATTTCTGCTATTGCTTTGTACAATTCAGGCGGAATTTGCTGGTTTAAATCTACCATTTTATATAAAGCACGTGCAACAGGAGCATTTTCAATTACCGGAACTCCGTGTTCACGTGCAATTTTTATAATTTTTTTTGCGATTAATTCTGTCCCTTTTGCAATTAGCATTGGGGATGCCATTTCTTCTGCTTTATATTTTAGTGCGCAGGCGATGTGTGTCGGGTTTGTTACGACAAAGTCTGCATCAGGAACCGCATCCATCATACCTTTTTGTAACAATTGCATACGTCTTTGGCGTAGTGCCGCTTTTACGTTTGGATCGCCTTCAGTGTTTTTATATTCATCTTTAATTTCTTTAAAAGACATTTTTTGGTCTTTTAAAAATTTCCATTTTGTAACCCCATAGTCTGCAGCTGATATTATAAGGAACGCTATGCAGGCTTTGAAAATGAAATCTGTTACAAGTTTTCCAAATTCTATCATTACAGCAAAATTGTTATCTATTGCAGCAAGCATTAAGATATTTTCAATATGCTGCATATATACACTCCAGCCTATATAGCCAAGTAATACTACCTTTAAAATGTTTTTGAACAGTTCAAAAAGTGTCTTTATGGACATTATATTTTTAAAATATTTTGTCGGATTTAATTTATCGAGCTTAGGCATTAAAGGGGCTGTTGCAACAAGAGGCCCAACTTGAATAAAATCAGCCATAATAGCAACAAACCAAGCTACAAAAAGTATAGGGCCGATGATTAAGGCTGCACATTTTATTGTGATAGTTAAAATATAACTCATCCCGATTTCCGAGAGGTGCCCGTTTGGAATTTGCTCATATAAAAGCGTATAAAGTTGAACAATTTGTTCCCATACAAATGGTGCAAGTCCAAAGATTACGGAAAATAAAATAAGCAATGATATAGCGGTTGAAAAATCTTTTGATTTAACAACCTGTCCTTCTTTTCTTGCCTGTTCAAGTTTCCTCGGAGTGGCATCAAATTGTTTATCTTCATCACCCATACTATATTCCTTTAATGAATATTATAGCATGGTCAAGATTAGATATTATTTAACTGTGTTTGATTATATTTTATGTGATTAACCTGCAACAATTTTGACGCCTGAGCTTGTGCCAAGTCTTTCTGCTCCTGCTTCAAGCATTTTTAAAGCAGCTTCTTTATCTCTTATGCCACCAGATGCTTTTACTTTTAGACCGTATGGAGATACTGTATCAAACATAAGTTTTACATCTTCTGCTTTTGCACCAACTCCGCCTTTTACAAAGCCTGTTGATGTTTTTACAAAATCAGCTTTTGCTTCAACACATAATTCGCAAGCTTTTTTGATTTCATCTTTTGTTAGTAAATCTGTTTCTAGTATTACTTTTAGAGGTTTGTCTTTGCAAGCTTTTTTAACGGTTTTTATATCGTTTACGATAAAATCGTAATCTTTATCTTTTAATTTTGATACGTTAATAACCATATCAATTTCATCTGCACCGTCATTTACAGCTTGAGTTGTTTCAAATGCTTTAACTTCAGTTTTGTTAGCTCCGAGAGGAAAGCCTATTACTGTTACAACTTTTACATTGGAATCCTTTAGGTTTTCTTTTGCAAGTTTTACATACAAAGGATTTACACAAACTCCTAAAAATTTGTATTTTTTTGCTTCGTCAAATAATTTCATAAAATCTTCCAACTTTGCATCTTGTTTTAAAAGTGTGTGTTCAATGTGTTCATTTATATTCATAATAAGCCCTCCGATATATTTTTTTATAATAAGTTTTCACATTTCAAGTTTTCTAAAATTTTGTTTGTAGAATAGGATTTATCCAAAGTGTAAAAATGAAGCCCTTTTACATTATTCTTTATCAAGTCGCAACACTGTTCTGTTGCT
>ULMR01030956.1_pt1 | contig 10724 bp, 10 predicted proteins | sample 1951711 | NCBI WGS metagenome assembly ULMR01 (sample SAMEA4835556, study PRJEB28245) | human gut metagenome | biome: gut microbiome; material: fecal sample | place: Denmark | collected 2008 | reverse complement strand
GCTCTTGTATCTGTTATCGCGGTAGGTTCTTCTCTTTTGTTTTTGTTTTTTGAAAGAATTACAGGACAAATGTTATGCAAAAAACCGCTTGCAAAATGTGAAGATATTTTGGGAAAATTGTTTGATAATATTTCTTCCGAAAAATTCTTGCTTGAACTTTTAAAAGAAACTAAAATTCAAAATAATTCAATATCAAATTTGATTACTGCTTTGCCGCAGCAATTTAAAGTAGCTTTGAACTCAGGTATCGCAAGCAATCTTGTCCCTTATCTTGAAAACTTAATCTTCGGGATTAACCAAATGAATAAAAATATAAAAGAAGCCGTAAAATCCGGGGGTAAATCTGATGATGTGGATGATTTATTCTAATTGGGGGTGTGATTAATGGCTTTAAAAACTAGAAAAATATCGCAAGAAGAAGGAGATAACAACATATTCTGGACCACAATGGCGGATTTGCTTTTGGGGTTGGCAATTATTTTCATGACATTATTCGTTCTTGCAATCACTGGGTTTACACAACAGGAATTAGAACAAAAAACACAACAAATTGAAGTTAACAAAGAGTTGATTGAAAATCTTAAAAAAGCAAATATTGATGCTCAGGTTGATCCTATGACAGGGGATGTTAAGATTTCTGATTTGGAACTTTTTGAAGTTAGCAGTTATAAGCTTTCTCCTAAAGGTAAGGCTTATTTGAATAAGTTAATTCCTATTTATATTAATACTATTTTTTCAAAGAAGGAATTGGTTGATGAAATTGAAAATATAGTTATTCAAGGTCATACAGACAGCCAGACTTATGCAGGGATTAAAAATCCTGATGCGCAGTATATGAAGAATATGGAGCTGAGTTTAGATAGAGCAAATGCGGTTGCTGATTACATATTCCATACAGGATATGACAAGAAGTACAACGCAAAATTGAAAAAGATGCTTGTCGTTGAAGGGAAAAGTTATTCTGACCCTATCCTTGTTAACGGCAAAGAGGATTACAACAAAAGCAGACGTGTTGAAATGCATTTGAAAGTTAAAAAATTAGATGTAACTGAAGTTTTATTCCACGGAGTTCAATATTTGAAAAATGATAAATGAAGATTTGATATTAGAAACAATAAATATGATAAAGCTATACAACCTCGATATCAGAACGGTTACATTAGCTTTAAGTTTGCGTGATTGTGTTGACAGTGACGTAAATGTTGTTTGTGAAAATATTTACAACAAAATTATACATTACTCTAAGCATCTTGTTGAATATGCAAACGAATTTGAAAATGATTATTCAATTCCGATTGTGAATAAAAGAATTGCGGTGACTCCTATTTCTCTTGTGGGAGAAGGGTGCAAAAATCCTGATTATGTTAAGATCGCAAAAACTCTTGATAAAGCTGCAAAAGCTGCTGGGGTTAATTTTATCGGTGGCTTTTCCGCTCTTGTGGAAAAGGGAATGACAAAAGGGGACAAGCTTCTTATTGAGAGTATTCCTGAAGCTTTAGCAGAAACCGAATTTGTATGTTCTTCTGTTAATGTCGCTTCATCAAAAGCAGGAATTAATATGGATGCTGTTTTGAAAATGGCAGAAACTGTTAAAAAAGCAGCAGAGCTTACAAAAGATAAAGATGGTTTGGGTGCTGCAAAATTGGTTGTATTTTGTAATTCTCCTGGGGATAATCCGTTTATGGCAGGTGCTTTTTGCGGGGTTGGAGAACCTGAATGTGCATTGAATGTCGGAGTATCAGGGCCGGGAGTTGTAAGAGCAGCTATTGAATCTCTTGATAAAAATGCGGATTTTGGAGAATTATCAAATAAAATTAAACAAATAGCTTATAAAATAACTACAACAGGTGAATTGGTCGGTCGTAAGTTGGCTGCAAAATTAGATATCCCATTTGGAGTAATAGATTTATCTTTGGCACCTACTCCTGCTGTTGGTGATAGTGTCGCAGGGATTTTTCAGGCTATGGGATTAGAGCATGCAGGAGCTCATGGAACAACTGCTGCGCTTGCTATGTTGAATGATGCGGTTAAAAAAGGCGGTATTATGGCAAGCTCTCATGTTGGCGGTTTATCAGGTGCATTTATTCCTGTTTCTGAAGATGCAGGAATGATTGAAGCTGCTTCAAAAGGATATTTAACTTTTGACAAACTTGAAGCTATGACATCTGTTTGTTCGGTCGGACTTGATATGATTGCAATTCCAGGAAACACCCCTGTTGAAACAGTTGCAGGAATTATTGCCGATGAAATGGCTATCGGAATGATTAACAAAAAGACAACTGCTGTTAGAATTATTCCAGTTGTGGGAAAGAATATAGGAGATGAAGTTATATATGGAGGATTGTTGGGGCACGCTCCAGTGATAGCTGTTAATAATTTATCATCAAAGAACTTTATTCAAAGGGGAGGAAGAATTCCTGCTCCTATTCACAGTTTGAATAATTAATATTATAGAAAGATGGAAATCGGGGTTAAAAAATGCCGCAATCTATACGCGTATTTGAAAATAGTTTAAGAGATTATTTGTTGGATGTCCAAGCTGATTCTTATAATACTCAAGGTAAAATTCAGCATAAATATAATAATTTGAAAGTTTATATGGATCCTAAGAAAAAATCAATTCCGCATTTTTGGGTTTCTGTAAATATTTCTGCTGTTTGTTACCAAATTGATCCATTGGAAAAACTGGATGGCAGTATGGGCTCAGATGAACGTTTTATTCAAATGTGGGCCGGGCGCTCTAATATTAACAGTGAATTAAAAAAGCATTGGGTTTATCTTACAAAATCTAATGAAATATTGACACAACAGGTTCAAAATGAGAAGAAAACTGAAGAAAATTTGGAAATATCAAGAGCAGAAATGAAAGAGGCTGCTGAGGTAATCACAGGTTCCGGTGTTAAACGTCATTTAAAGGCTTTTGATGCAAGATTGAGGATGCGAAGATGGCAAAAACATTGAATGAACTCGCGGGTGAGTTAAAAGATGCGATAATAGATGCACAATCTGATGCTCATAATAAGAAAAATATGAACGCAGGAAGGTATAATAACCTTAAATTAAAGATGGATCCGCAGGCAAGTGCAAATCCTGAAGTTGTTATAAATTTGGCTATGTCGGAGGCGACATTTAATCTAAAATCTGGTGAAAAGGTTAATGGCAGTTTAGGCCCTGATGAAAGATATGTTTTGAAATGGCTTGGTAAAACGAATACACTTCCTGCATTGAATGAATGTTGGCTTGAAATTTCTAAAAAGAATAATGAAAAATAATTGAGTAATTTACTTATTTTTTTTCTCAATCATTGATTTTGAACGCAGTTGTCTGTGATAGGTTATCGCAAACCTGTGTGCTTCATCACGTATTCTTTGGAATAAAAACAGAGCGCTTGAATTTCTTGGTAATATAACAGGTTCTGATTGTTTGGGCAGGAATACTTCTTCGTGTTTTTTGGCTAAACTTACAACATCAATTCCTGTAACTCCAAGTCCTTCAATTATTTCCATAACGCTTGATAATTGACCTTTACCGCCATCGATTATCATTAAATCAGGTTTTGCCCATTTTTCTTCCCCAAGATGTGATAAACGTCTTGTCAAAACTTCTTTCATCGATAGGAAATCATCAGGTTTCCCTTCAGTCATTTTAACTTTAAATTTTCTGTATTCGGATTTTTTAGGCAAGCCGTTTATGAAGGTTACCATTGAGGCAACTGTGTTTGTACCTTGAATATGCGAAATATCATAGCATTCCATACGGTATGGGAAATTCTTGAGATGAAGTTTTTCTGCCAGGTAAGAACCTATTTCATTAAAATCATCTCGGATTTTAGACATTTTTTTAATTTTTGCATTATCAAGAAGAACTTTAGCATTTTTATCTGCAAGCATTTGCAGTTCTTTTCCTTGGGTTGATTTGCCGTAGCTTATTTTAACTTTTTTATGTGCCAAAATTTCTAGCCATTCTTCATATAAAGCTTTTTCACCTATTGCTTCAAGCTCGTTAGATACAATTCTGTCAGGATATTCAAGTTTTAGTGTGGTGTAATACTCTTTGAAGAATGTCGCAAAAAATTCTGTTCTGTCTTCTTCTTCAACTTCGTATGTAAAATCTTTTTTATCTATTAATCTGCCTTCTCTAATCATTAAAATGACGATTGCAAAAATTCCGTCATCTGCCATTAGAGATATTATATCTTCATTTAATTTAGTGTTTTCATAAACTACTTTTTGTTTTTCAAGAGTTTTGGCAAGGTCATTGTAGCTATCACGAAGCTTTGCCGCTTTTTCAAATTGAAGCGTATCAGAATATTTTTGCATTTGTTCTTTTATTTGCTTCATCAATTCTGATTGTTTGCCTGAGAGGAACAATTCAGCCTGTTTTACTATTGCCTTGTATTCATCAGGGGTAACTTTGTTTTGGCAAGGTGCCATACATCTTCCTATATGGTAATAAAGACATGGTCTGTCTTTAAATTTTGGGGTTTTGCATTGTTTTAGCGGAAAAATTTTTTTTAGAAAGTCAAGCGTTGCATGCATTGCTCGAATATCTGTATAAGGGCCGTAATATTTCCCTTTTTTAGGGTTCATATTTTTCTTGCGGACAATCGTAATTCTTGGAAAATCTTCATCTGTGATTAAAAAATATGGATATTTTTTATCATCTTTGAGTAAGATGTTGTATTTTGGTTTGTATTTTTTTATTAAGTGACTTTCAAGAATTAGGGCTTCAACTTCTGTATTTGTAATTATGTATTCTAATTTTTCAATTTGAGAAACGAGTACATTGACTTTAACGCTGTCGTGTTTTCTGTTAAAATAACTCATTACACGGCGTTTTAAAATTTTTGCTTTGCCGACATAAATTACTTCTCCGTCTTTGTTATAGTAGATATAGCAACCGGGTAAAGATGGCAAAAGTTTTAAGGTCTGTTTTAATTCCTCGTTCATAAACATTATTATAGCATATTTTATTTTGTCGGGATTGAAAATTTAAAATGCGTAATCTATAATATTTATAGATATGACAGTTGGATTAAGAAAACTTATATTGTTAATAGGATTTGTGGCATTTTCTACAATGTGTGTGAATGCTCAAGGCGCTCGTCCTGAATGGACAGATTTTTGTCCAAAAGGCTTGGAAACTGCTGAATATAAAGAAATTCAACAGTTTTGGCCTGATGGAACAAAATCGACTCAAGCAATTTATAATTATTGGGCTGAAAGAAGAAAAGAATTTGCAAAAGATTTAGCTAAATGTGATTCATTGGATGCCGAAAGCAATAATAGTTGTTATGTATTGTTAAAAGAACGTCAGTTATTCTTTAACGAACAGTATCAAAGAGAAATTCAGCAAAAACAGATTTCAAATCAGGTTTGGCGTGATATCCATGACAAAGGTTCAAGCCCTATTATGATAAATATTTTTTCAAGATAAGGTTTTTATTTAATAATTGTTGCAACCTGATCTGTAATGTCATCTCCGCCGAATAATATTAAATTTTTCGGTAAAACCATGTTGTAATGCATTGAACGTGCTTTTTCTACAACTGCCGTTTTAATTTTGTCATCTATTGCTGTTAATTTTTTATTGTATGATTCATCTAGTGCAAGTTTTTGACTGTTGATTTCATTTCTGTATTTGTCTTCAAGTTGTGCAATTTTTTTCGGGTCTTTTTCTTTAGAAATTTCTGCTCTTGCCTTGTTTATTGTTGATTGCATATTTTGCATTTGCCTTTCCTGATCAAGCTTGAGTGCTTTAATTTCTGATGAATTTGAAACAATTTGATGAATATCAACAACTGCAATTTTGTATTCCGGAGGCGTGTGCGAAGCTGCAATACTGTTTATTGAATAACCTCCGATGAATGCTGCTATAACAATAAATGTAGCCAAAAAATTTTTCTTCATATTCGTAAATCCTTTCTTATTAAATATAAGATTAGGATAAATAATAAAATTTTTAATTGGTTACTTGGATTAATTTTATTTTTTTTGTATGATAATCTTGCGAGTACATGAAAACTCGGGTTATATAAGGGGGAAACGCTTCCTCGTTTATTTAAACCGAAAAAGGAGAGAAAATATGAAAAAATCAATTAACGATTTAGGTGACGTTAAAGGAAAACGTGCTCTTGTCAGAGTTGATGTAAACGTACCTTTAGACGAAAACCACAATGTAACAGATGACACAAGAATTCAAGCTATTGTTCCTACAATTAAAGCTTTGAAAGAAAAGGGAGCTAAAATTATTCTTATGGCTCACTTAGGCAGACCAAAAGGAGAATGGAAACCTGAATTCTCATTAGAACCTGTTGCAAAATATATGTCAAAAGTTTTGGGTGAAGACGTATTGTTCGTAAAATCACCTGTTGGCGAAGGTGCTGATAAAGAATTAGCAAACTTAAAAGACGGTCAAGTTGCATTGTTGGAAAACATTCGTTTCTACAAAGCTGAAGAAGCAAAAGATGATGATATGACTTTTGCTGAAGAACTTGCAAAATTAGGTGATTTCTATGTAAACGATGCATTCGGTGCAGCTCACAGAAAACACACTTCAACTGCTAAAGTTGCTCATATTTTGAAACCGGCAGTTGCAGGTCTTTTGATGGAAAAAGAAATCAGATGCTTGTCACAAGCTCTTGATAATCCTACAAGACCATTCACAGCTGTTGTTGGCGGTGCAAAAGTTTCTTCTAAAATCGGTGTTTTAGAAAACTTAATCGACAAAGTTGATAATATGATTATCGGTGGCGGTATGGCTTATACATTCGTAAAAGCTAACGGTGGTAAAGTTGGTAACTCTATTTGTGAAGATGATCAAATGGAAGTTGCAAAAGCTATCGAAAAGAAAGCTAAAGATAAAGGCGTAAAAATTGTTATGGCAACTGATGTATTAGCTACTGATGATTTCTCAGGCAACGGTACAAACAAAGTTGTTCCTATCAATGAAATTCCTGACGGATTTGAAGGCGTTGATGCAGGCCCTGAAAGCCAAAAAGCTTTTGCTGAAGTAATCAAAAATTCAAAAACTATTTTGATGAACGGACCTGTTGGCGCATTTGAAAATCCTAAATTCGCTGAAGGTACAAAAGCAGTATTAAAAGCAATTGTAGACGCAACTAAAAATGGTGCTGTATCTGTAATTGGTGGTGGTGATTCTGTTTCTGCCGCTAAAAAATACTTCAAGGCAGAAGATTTCACTCACGTATCAACTGGTGGTGGTGCTTCTCTTGAATTTATCGAAGGTAAAGTATTGCCGGGCGTTGCTGCTTTAGATGAAAAATAAGCACATAAAAATATATAGAAAAGCTCTCTGTTTTGCAGAGAGCTTTTTTTGTGCTAAAATTCAATTATATAAAAAAGAGGGCATTATGAAAAATATTTTGGTAACAGGTGGGGCAGGATTTATCGGTTCACATTTATGTGAAAAACTTTTAGAACAAGGTAATCATATACTTTGTCTTGATAACTTTTTTACGGGTTCAAGAAAAAATGTTGAACATTTAATGGATAATAGAGAATTTGAACTTATAAGACATGATATTATTGAACCGATTATTTTGGAAGTTGATCAGATTTACAATTTGGCTTGTCCTGCAAGTCCTATTCATTACCAGCATAATGCTATTAAAACCATTAAAACAAACGTTTTAGGTGTTACAAATATGCTTGATTTGGCAGATGAAACAAAGTCAAGAATTTTGCAGGCATCTACAAGCGAGGTTTACGGTGATCCGATTGTTCATCCTCAAAAAGAATCTTATTGGGGAAATGTTAATCCGATAGGTATTAGAAGCTGTTATGATGAGGGTAAACGTGTCGCAGAAGCTTTGATGATGGATTATCACAGACAGCATAATGTTGATATAAGAATTATCAGAATATTTAACACTTATGGCCCGAGAATGGCTCAAAATGACGGTCGTGTTGTTTCTAACTTTATAATTCAAGCTTTGAAAAACGAAGACATTACAATATATGGTGACGGTTCTCAAACACGTTCTTTCTGTTATGTAGATGATTTGGTTCGCGGAATGATTACGTTAATGAATACGGAAGATTTTATGGGACCTGTAAATGTCGGAAATGACGGTGAATATACGATTTTAGAATTGGCTAAAATGATTATAGAACTTGCAAATTCAAAATCTAAAATTGTATTTAAACCATTACCGTCAGATGATCCGACTCAGCGCAGACCTGATTTGACTTTGGCAAAAGAAAAACTGGGTTATGAGCCGACAATTCATGTTCGTGACGGTTTGATGAAAACGATTGAATATTTTGAAAAAGTAATATAAAAAAGTCTGAATATTCAGACTTTTTCTGGTAAAAATGTAAAATAGTCCTTGCAATTGTGCCTTTCATACTCTATAATATGATTGAGTTAAGAAAGGAGAGTTTATTATGTGGGAAAAGGATATTAACATTAACGATATTAAAGAAATTCGCACAAGAACTACTGTTTATTTTGGCGTTGGTGCAATTAAAAAAATTGACGATATCGCTAAAGTTTTAAAAGATAAAGGTGTTGATAAAGTTATCGTAATGTCAGGTAAACATGCTTATAAAGCAACAGGTGCTTGGGATTACGTTGAAAAGGCTTTGAAAGACCATGGTATCGGATACGTAAATTATGCTGAAGTTACTCCAAACCCAAATACTCATCATGTTAATGATGCTGCAAAACTTGCAAAAGATTTTGGTGCAAAAGGTGTAATTTCAATCGGTGGCGGATCTCCGACAGATGCAGGTAAATCAGTTGCTATATTGCTTGAATATCCTGACAAGACTGCTGAAGATATTTTTGAATTCAGATTTACACCTGAAAAGGCTGCACCTATTGTATCAATCAACTTGACACACGGTACAGGTTCTGAAACTAACAGATTTGCTGTTGTTACAAACCTTGAAAAGAACTTTAAACCTGCAATCGCTTATGATTGTATTTATCCTATGTTTGCAATTGATGACCCTCAATTAATGACAAAATTGTCACCAAAACAAACAAGATACGTTTCAATTGATGCTGTAAACCACGTTGTTGAAGCTGCAACTTCTACTGTTGCTTCTCCATATTCAATTTCATTGGCTATACAGGTTGTTCAATTGGTTGCAAAATACTTACCAAAAGCTATTGCAAATCCTGAAGATTTGGAAGCTCGTTATTATCTTGCTTACGCAGCTATGATGGGTGGTGTAAGCTTCGATAACGGTTTGTTACACTATACTCACGCTCTTGAACACCCATTGAGTGCTGTAAAACCTGAATTGGCTCACGGTTTAGGTTTGGCAATCTTGTTACCTGCCGTAATCAAAACAATTTACAAAGACAGACCGCATGTATTGGCTGAAATTTTGGCACCGATTGCACCGGGCTTGACAGGTAATCCAAGTGAAGCTGATAAGGCTGCTAAACTTGTTCAAGATTGGTTGTTCTCTGTTGATGTTAAAGAAAAACTTGCAGATGAAGGATTTACTGATGCTGATGTTGAAAAACTTACAGATCTTGTATTTACAACTCCTTCACTTAGCGGTTTGATTGACATCGCACCTTCCGGAAACAGCAGAGAAGTTGTAAAAGCAATTTACGAAAACTCTGTAAAACCTTTATAGTAGAGATTTTGTAAATATATAGCTTTAAAAAGGATACCTTAATTTTTTAGGGTATCCTTTTTGTATTATAATAAATTCTATGAAAAAAGTAGAACTTTTAGCTCCCGCAAAGGATAAAAAAACTGCAATAACTGCTATAAATTCAGGCTGTGATGCAATTTATATCGGTGCACAAAATTTTGGTGCACGTAAAAAAGTGCCGAATTCTTTAGAAGATATTAAAGAAATTGTTGATTATGCCCACAAATTTTATGTAAAAGTTCACGTGACAGTGAACACTATTTTGACGGATGATGAACTTGTTGAGGCTCAAAAATTAATCCAAAATCTTTATGATATCGGAGTTGATGCCATAATTGTTCAGGATATGGGAATTTTCAAGCTTGCGGTTGAAGGTAAACTTCCGCCGATTGCGCTTCATGCTAGTACGCAGTGCGATAACAGAACTTTAGAGAAGGTTAAATTCTTTGATAATATCGGAGTTTCCCGCGTAATTTTAGCCAGAGAATTGTCATTAGAACAGATTAAAGAAATTTGTGAACATACAAATGCTGAGATTGAGACATTTATTCATGGGGCTTTGTGCGTATCTTATAGCGGACAATGTTATTTTAGTTATTATATTGGCGGAAGATCAGCAAATAAAGGGGAATGCGCTCAGGCCTGCCGTAAAAAATATACTCTCGTTGATGATAAGGGAAATGTAATTGCAAAAGATAAATATTTGTTGAGTATGAAGGATTTTAATGCATCTCGTCATTTGAAAGCCTTAATTGATGCGGGGGTAAAATCTTTTAAGGTTGAGGGACGATTAAAAGATGAAAATTATGTGAAAAATGTTGTTGCATATTACAGATGCGAAATTGATAAACTTGCATCTAAAACTTCATCAGGTCGAGTAGTTTTGGATTTTGAACCTGATGTTAGAAAAAGTTTTAATCGAGGGTTTACTGATTACTTTTTAGACGGGCGTAAAAGGTGTTTTAATTTTGAAAGTCCTAAATCTTTGGGCGAAAAACTCGGTAAAATTACAAAAGTCGGAAAAGATTATTTTGAAATTGACGGAATTGACGGTAAGATAGGTCAATCAGGAATTAAAATAAATTC
>ULMR01034856.1_pt1 | contig 10953 bp, 14 predicted proteins | sample 1951711 | NCBI WGS metagenome assembly ULMR01 (sample SAMEA4835556, study PRJEB28245) | human gut metagenome | biome: gut microbiome; material: fecal sample | place: Denmark | collected 2008 | reverse complement strand
GAGCCTGTAAGCGGGTTAGAGCCAAACAATCCGCCACCTCGATATTCCAATTCTCTGTTATCAATTCTTAATCGACAACACATAGATCTTGCATCTTCAGGTGACATATCTGAATTAATAAAATTAGAAAAATATGGAATACCATATTTAGCAGCCATTTCCCATAAACCCTCGATATTTTTATTATCCCAGTCAAAATCTTTTGTTATGTTATAAGTCGGGATTGGGAATGTAAATACACGTCCTGAATTATCACCTTCCATCATAACTTCAAAGAAGGCTTTATTCAAAATATCCATTTCTTTTTGGAATTCTTTATAAGTTCTTTCCTGCAATTCTCCGCCAATAATTACAGGCTGCTCGGCATAATATGAAGGAACTGTCAAATCCATTGTAATATTTGTAAATGGAGTTTGGAAACCAACACGAGTCGGAACATTCATATTGAATACAAATTCCTGAATTGCTTGTTTTACTTGTTTATAATCAAGATTATCATAACTTATAAATGGTGCTAAAAGAGTATCAAAGTTTGAAAAAGCTTGAGCACCTGCAGCTTCGCCCTGCATAGTGTACATAAAATTAACAATCTGACCTAAAGCAGTTCTAAAGTGTTTTGCAGGAGCACTTTCGATTTTACCTTTAACCCCTGTAAAACCTTCGGTTAATAAATCTTTTAAATCCCATCCTACGCAATATACAGAAATTATATTCAAATCATGGATGTGGATATCTCCTCTCAAATGAGCATTTTTAATATCTTCGCTATAAACTCTGTTTAACCAGTATTGTTTGCTGATTTCAGATGCAATATAGTTGTTTAAACCTTGAATTGAATAAGCCATATTGGAATTTTCATTAACCTTCCAATCAAGCTTTTTCAAATAACTCTCAACTAAATTAATGTTAGCATTTTTTAAAGAGTCATTCACTACAACATTAGACATAAAAGAACGTTTCGCGTCGTTCAAACTGACAACCCTGTTGTCATGCAAAATAGTATTTTTCATAAAAAAAATCTCCCAGATTTCCGTGGTAACACCAACTTCAATAAGCATTCCGACTATAACGGCTGCGGTCCAGTGAGGGATTTTCACCCATGCTTTCCTTATGGAAGTATTTTGATTTTATAACTTTGTTTAAAATTTGTCAACAAATCACAAGATTTATTTGACAGAGAATTTTTCTTATTCTACGATTTTACATAGAGGAAATGGAGTGAATATCTCCAGCTGTGCCGCAACCGTAAAAGCCGGAACACTCAGAAAAACTTATTTACTGCGAGCATCAGTAAGTAAGATATATTTTTCAAAAGTGTCCTCTAACGTGCAAAACACAGGAGGATTTTTTATTGTCACTAGGTGCCGTACAAACAAATAGCGCAAGAGTAGGAACTTGTCCTCACGGACTGCCACTTGGAGCATGCCCGATATGCAACGGTATGGGTGGCGGTGGCGGAATGAAAAAGGCAGATTTTTCCGCAAAACCAGGTGAAATGAGTTGGAATGAATGTGCAGCAATAGGTGCATTTTTAAAAGCTCAACAGAATGCAAAACAGCAACGTGCAGAAGATGCTCAAAAATTTGCTCAAAATGTTCAAGCCTTTCAAAATGCTTTAATAAGTTCTAGCCAAAGACTTGCAAACATAGCACAATTCTTCACTCAAAACACACCAAAAATAATTGCAAAACCGATCAACTTTGTATTAAATACGGTTCTTGGCGGAATTGCAAGGACAATAGCAAATCTTCCGACAACTATCTCAAATACAATTCAAACAATTCAACAAAAATTGGCGGATATATCTGACAAATTAACAGCAATGGTCGGAGAATTAAAAGCCTCTATCGAAAAGAAAATCTCAGAAGCTTTTAAGGATTTGAAAAAGAAAGTAAAATCGCTATTTTCAATATTCCAACCAACAGACACAGACAATAACGACAAACAAATTGATGAAACTAAAAAAGCTTTTGAATTAAGAACGTTTATACACGATTTATACAAAAAGCTTACTCAAGACGAAAAGGATTTAGACGAAAATGACAATCAGTCCGCTTAGAGACGGTGAAACTTTAAGACAGCAAAAGAATTTAACAACAACACAAAAACGTGCAAATATCGAAACTAAAGAAGGTGTTCTTGTAAATAATTTTATAAAACCGGATTCTTCCATAAACTTGGAAGACACCTGCGACACTCTAGTAATTTCTAAAAATACCAAAATGCCTCAAAAATTATATGAATACAGCAACTCACCTGAAAAAAGCATAGTTCCGATAAGTGCAATCGCAACAGGAGTTATGGGAGCAATTGCACTACTTTCGGCATTCGTAAGACGTAATACGAAAATTAATCTAAAAATTTCAAATGAAAAAAGACTTCCTGCAACAACAAGAAATGTTGCAATAAACGAAGAAACTCATCAAGCTTTATACCAAATGATTCAAAGCCCTACAAGAAAAACGATTCTTGCCGGAGTAGGGGTTTTAACCCTTAGTGCAATGGCATTTATGGGAAAAACCTTCTTTGACGGTTTTAAAGATGTTTGGGTAAAAAAACGTGAAGCAGATATTCAAAAAAATATGCAAGAGCAGCTTATAGATATTGAAACACAATCATTTGCAGGGAAAATTCAAATAACAAGAAGTATGCTTTCTGAAAAAGCTCAAGAATTCAGCAAATATTTATCTGATGACAAAGAAAAAATATTACCAAATTTTGGAAAGCACCTGAATTTTAAAGGCTCAAACTCACCAATTCCAGATAAAAACAAAAAGAATAACACTCTTAACTACTTCCTGCTCGGAGCAGGAACCGTTGCCGCAATCGTTGGGCTAGGCTATATATCGCTCAAAAACCTTAGCAAAAGTAAAAGCTTACTAGAAAATTATGTAGAAAATAAAAAAGACCTTATAAAAAATATTGTAAAAAATTCTACAAACAAAACAAAGGATACTGATAAAAAACTTTTGGAAGCATATTTCCAATCAATAGATGCAAATGAAGATACCATTAACAGTTACTTGAAAAATCTTAACTGGGATAAAAATGAAGTAAATGAATTTGCTCAAAAGTTAATCAAAAAAGCAAAAACATCAACAACAAAAGTAAATGAAACAATAGGTGGTGACGGAACACCAAAACCAACCTTCTATTCACACGTTGATGATTACAGAGCATTTTTCTACAACTGGCTTTTAGATACCGATAACACACAATTCAAGCAATTATTCTTTGGTATAACAGGTGTTACGGCAATAAGCTATGGCGGGAAACTTACAGGAGATGCAATTAAAGAAGTTCAAGTGAAAAAGCTTAATGCTCAAACAGAAGTTGATTTGCAAAAACGCTTAGTATCAACGGAATTAAGAAACTTCAAATCAAAAAAAGAAGCTGCAATTCAACCGCTTGTTGAAGAATTTTATAAACAAGCAAGAAATAACAAACCTAAAGAAGAATTAAAAGTTATTGCAGATAATATATTATTTGAAATCAAGAACGGACCTCCGTTTGTATATTCATAGGAGGCTAAAATGTATAATTATACTACGATACCGCCAATAACATATAATAATATATATCAATATCAACCTTGCCAACTGCCATCAGGCAAAAGAAATTTTACAATCGTGGATAAGAATAAGGTCGACTGCTTTGTATCTCAGAAAGAAGCAGCCCTTCCTTATCTTGCAAATATTCTATCTCACTCAAATGATGAAGCTCAAATTGTAGAAACACTCCACATAGTAAATGCAATGCTTGATAACGGCGTTAAAGGGATTGATAAAATGTATCCGATTTTCTCAAGATTTAATAATACAAAATCCCCCAACATACAAACCTACCTTGCAGGGATTTACAGAAAAACCCAAGTCCCTGATGCATTCGGTCCTCTTGTAAAAATGTTAATTCAAAATTCTTTACATCCTCAAGCTTCAAATTTCGATCCTAATGAAGAAATCGGAGGAGCAATCCTATCTTATATTTCACCCCGTTTTAGAAATCAGCCTCAGAAATAACATGTTACAAAAACTTAACATGATTTCAAACATGATTAAAGTTTTAAAACTCATGTGTCGATAACATGAATACTAGAACTAAGTAAAACGAAAGGAAGATCGACAGCAATGGGAATGGCAGCATCACAAGCTAGATTTCTTGGACTGACAGCCAGAAAAACCAATGTTGAATTTGAAGGTCAACAGATTAACCAACAAAGAACAACATTGTCTAACCAGTCTGCTAACTACTACAACGATTTGTTGGGTATGTCAGTACCGGTTCCGCCGTCTGTCGATGATTACACTAAAACAGTGTACACTTTCGAAGATGGAGCTTTAACAAACCAAATTACAGCGATGATTGCACAAAATGACGGGACTTATACAGTCAGCTATTTAAGACAATGGACAGATGATTTTTCTGTTGTCAGTGCATCTACAAGTATTGTTAACGCTGATGAAAACAGATCCGTATTCAAAGTAGGCGCAACTACTCTTAGAAATATGAGTGATGCAATTACTTATAACATTGACGGCACAACAGCTTATTACAATTCAAAAGATAAAAAATATTATGCAAACCCTGATTTTACAGGAGCAGCAATCGATACTGAAGGCAAAACAATTGCCCTTAACAGTGATGATGAATACTTGAAAACTTTATCAGCAGATCAAGTTTCACAACTACAAAAAGAAGAAGATGAATATATTGAATTACTAAATCAAAAATATGGAGCAAGTGACTACCTTGTAAGATATGTAAAAGATACAACAACAGGAGAATACAACCCATATTTCTATAAATTAACAGATTTGCAAAACGCAAACTATGATGACAACGGTAATTCTCAATCAAATATTAACTGTTACACAATCGGTAGTGAAACAAAAACAGAAGAAGTAAAAGCTGCCCAAGGTTGCAAAATCGAAAAAGACAGTTCAGGACGTTATATCAACATAACAATTCCTCAATACAACGATGACGGAACACCGATTGAAGATACAGGAGTAACTTATTCATTAACGACTTCAACAACAACAGATCAAGGTGCCTATGAAGATGCTATGAACCAATATGAATTTGAAAAATATGAATATGATCAAGCAATTCAAGACATCAACTCTAAAATAGAAATTATCCAATCACAAGATAAAAACCTTGAATTGAGATTGAAACAACTCGATACAGAACAAGATGCAATATCAACAGAAATGGATGCAGTTCAAAAAGTTATCGAAAAGAACACAGAATCTACATTCAAAACATTCGGATAATTCAAACTAATAAAACCAAACAAAAAAAACAAAACAACTAACCTAAAAAGATAAAATCTTATAAGAAAATTTTTCCTTTCCCTTTTTCCTATTGATTTTCCAACGACAAGCACAAAGTTTGTCGTTTTTCTTTATTCTGAGATAATTTTATGTTAATATAAATTATATGAATTTTAGCGATGAATATTCAAAAATCTTGGGGCTTGTTAAAGAAGAAATAAATAAAGTTTCAGACGGTTTAACTCTTGGAATAAACATTCAAGAGCCTCTGAAATCAAAACTTTTCGATATCTTAAATGCACCCTCAAAACACATAAGACCGCTTCTGACTTTTTTATATTTGAAAGCCTCAAATATTGAAATTGACGAGCAACAAATTCACCTTCAAACAGCAATAGAACTTGTTCATAATGCATCACTAATTCACGATGACGTTATTGACGAAAGCTTGGAAAGACGAAATACAAAAACAATAAATAATGAATTTGACAACAAATTTGCAGTAATAACAGGCGATTATTTAATATCAGTAGCTTTAAAAAGCATAACGAAATTTAACTCAATTCCACTCATAGAAATGTTTTCTGACACACTCGATGCTATGACGAACGGGGAAATTAATCAACGCCTAAACAAATTTAAAATTCCAACAATAGAAGAATATCTAAAAAAAACAGAACAAAAAACCGCAAAACTATTCGAAACAGCGCTATGTGGCAGTCTGCTAATTGCGAAATCAGATAAAAACGGGAAAGAATTTGCCGGAAACTTTGGTATAGCTTTTCAAATAAGAGATGATATCATTAATTTGAAAACAACTAAATCTGATATTGAAGAAGGAATATACAATGCACCGATAATTTTTGCAGGTGATATAAAAAATTATGGAAATGGGATTGAAAAAGCCCGTATTTTGTTAAATAATTACATTGATAAAGCATTACAAGAAATAAATAATTTAGAAAATAATAAATATAAAACAGCATTGAAAGAGCTTTTAGGACTTATAGCAAATGAATAAAATCAAAGAACTAATAAATAAGATAAAAGAGAATTACCTGAAAATTAACCCTTCAGTACGAGAAATAATCGAAACCGTAGTCTTTGTAGTCGTAATGGTAATTATAATAAGATTTTTTATAGGAGAAATTCGATGGATTCCTTCAGCTTCAATGCGTCCAACCTTAATTGAAGGCGACAGAATTGTAGTTGAAAGATTTTCAAGATTTTACACAACCCCAAAACGCGGAGACATTATGGTATTTTACCCGCCTTTTGAACAGTTAAAAAATACTCCTTGGAAAGTCTTTTCACGTCTTACAGGCTTTTTCTGCAAAGATGTAGCATATATAAAACGTGTAATCGGAATGCCGGGTGATAAATTTGAAATAAAAACTGATAAAAACGGCAAAAGTACAGTTTACATAAATGACAAACCTTTAAATGAACCATACATAAGCAGTCAATATTACGATAAACCATGCACTCAAGATATGATTTGCGGACCTATTGTAATTCCTGAACATCAATATCTTATGATGGGTGATAACAGAGGCAACTCGTTTGATAGCAGATGGTGGGGATTTTTACCTGAAGACAGATTTATCGGCAGAGCCGTAATCCTTTTCTGGCCATTCAACAGAGTAAAAATATTTAAGTAAAATCTAAAACTTATATGCAAAAAATTACATCAACATGTGATAATATTTCATGTAATCAGCCATGATCTGAGAACTTGTAGCATTAGCAACAGTTGCTTTTAATTCTTGATTTCTATCAGTTTCAGAAGATTTTTGCACTTTTTCAGTTTCTTTATTATCAGGAGCATTTTGCTGAATTTTTTCCTGCTCCTGAACTTGAGCCGCATACTCCTCAACAGCAGCTTGAATTTCCTGCATTCTTGCTTTATCACCTGCATAAGTCCCGGTAGATTGAATACCGTTATCCTGAAACTCCTGCAAAATCTGCGCCCACTCATTATAATTAGTAATAGATGTACCTTGAGCTTGAGCCGCAGCTTGAGCTTTTCTTAATTCGTCTTCAGATTCTATACCGTCAACTCTGATTGCCATAGCACATCTCCTTAATATATATAATTCTCTCTATATATATTAAGTATATTATTCCCAGCCGATTTCAGAAAATCATTTATTTGTAAAAAAAGTTAACAATTAAAGTTTAAAATTTAACAACTCAGAGATTGTCATATTTAAAGCTTCAGCAATCTGTAAAAGATTAGTATATCTGATATCAGCATTTCCCCGTTCAATTTCACTAATTGTTCTTCTTGATACCATAGATTTCTCTTCTAAGGCTTCTTGACTTAAACCGTTTCTTAATCTTTCATATCTGATTTTTTGCCCTAATTTGAGCAATCTTTCGTCTTTCATATATAAATCCTATACTATTGACAAGAATATAAAAATGTTAAATAATGTATTTATGAACATTATTATGTTCAAAAATGTTGTATTATTCATCGGAGGAAAGAGTATGAAAAATGGCTTTACATTAGCAGAAGTACTAATAACCTTAGGCATCTTAGGAGTAGTTGTAGCTATGACAATGCCGTCTTTAATTCAAAACTACAGAAAAACAGAATATTCCTCAAGGTTAAAGAAATTCTATTCAATGATGGAGCAGGCAATAATAATGTCAGAATTAGACAACGGCCAAATATCAGATTGGGTAAGAAGTGGTGATTCGCAACTGGATGAAGATGGAGATTATGATTTTGAAGCAAACGGGAAAATAACAAAAGAATTCTTTACACGATATCTTGCTCCATATTTTAAATATACAAATATTACAGATGGCAAAAATCTGATTGATGAAAACAACGAAAAAACAGGAGAATACACAACAATACATCTCGTAGATGGAAGTACAATTAGTTTATTCAATGGCTCTTGCATTGATGTTATATTTGATACAAACGGGAATGTTCCACCTAATGAATATGCTAGAGACCAATTCCGTTTTCTCTTTTGCTTAAATAAAACAGACCAAATTGGGCTTTGTGGGAAGGAAAATAAAGTATTTTGCACATACGGATTAAATAACACAAGTTCAAGATCAACAATTTTGAACACATGCAAAACGAATACAGCATATTGTAGCAGACTTTTACAAATTGACGGTTGGGAATTTAAAAAAGATTACCCTCATAGATTGTAAATAAAATATTTATTATTTTGTTTAATTAAAAATATAAATAATTAAAAATATTAAGAAAAATTTACAAAACTGTGAAAAGTTGCTTAAATAAACATTTTTTAAGATTCAAGTAAATATTGTTAGTGTGCCATTATTATAAAAACAACTATATTTTTTCTAATATTTTTGCTTTAAAAACATGTTCAAACCCCTTGCAAACAAATATTTTACAAGTATGATTAAGATAACGCCTTAGAATAGGTGTATAATGTACAGCCGAATTTGAAAGGACAATATGTCAAAAGACGTAATTGAATTAGAAGGTACAATTTTAGAAGCTATGCCGAATGCAATGTTCAGAGTAAAGCTTGAAAATGACCACGAAATACTTGCTCACATTTCAGGCAAAATCAGAAAAAATTTCATCAGAATTTTACCCGGAGACAAAGTAAAAGTTGAAATGACACCATACGACTTGAGCCGTGGAAGAATTACCTTCAGACTTAAATAAATAAAAATCTCACGTACAAACACAATATAAAGGAAGAAAAAAATGAAAGTTAGATCATCAGTAAAACCAATGTGCGATAAATGCAAATGTATTAAAAGAAAAGGCAGAATCGCAATAATTTGTGAAAATCCAAAACACAAACAAAGACAAGGTTAATCAGACACTTGGAAGCCAAGATGCAAGAAGGCAAGCAATTAAAAGCTTAACATTCAGAAATCTGACCTTCTAAATATCTGAGAAAAGTCGAATTGACGGACTTTAAAAAACGGTCAATGGTGAGGAAGTATTTAAGCCTCATATCAAAAAAAATCTAACAACAGGAAGTGCGCAAAACGCACCAAAAGCCAAGAAAAGGAGAAAATTAAAAATGGCAAGAATTTCAGGGGTAGATTTACCTCGTAACAAAAGAATGGAAGTAGCATTAACATACATCTACGGAATCGGACCTACTAGAGCAAAAAAAATCCTTGAAGCTACAAAAATTTCACCGGATTTAAGAACAGACGATTTAACAGATGAAGATATTAAATTATTAAGAAACGAATTGGCAAACTACCACATTGAAGGTGACTTACGCCGTGAAGTTTCATTACACATCAAACGTTTACAAGAAATCGGCTCATACAGAGGTCTAAGACATAAACGTAACCTTCCATGCCGCGGCCAAAGAACAAAAACAAACGCTAGAACAAGACGTGGTAAAAAAGGTTTAGCAATCACTAAGAAAAAAGCTGTATAACCCATAAGCAATAAAAATTAAAATCAGGTTATACAAAATCCAGAAGATATAAATAACAAAAAACATAAAGGAAAGTAAAAATGGCAAGACCAGTAAAAACTAAGAAAAAAGAAAAAAAGAACGTATTGCAAGGTGTTGTACACATTCAATCAACATTTAACAATACAATCGTAACTTCAACTGATACACAAGGTAATGCTATTGCTTGGGCAACAGCAGGAGCAACAGGCTTCAAAGGCGCAAGAAAAGGAACTCCGTTCGCAGCTCAATCAGCAGCTGAACTTGTAGCTAAAAAATCAATTGACCAAGGTATGAAAAAAGTTGAAGTACACATCAAAGGACCTGGTTCAGGTAGAGAAACTGCAATCAGAGCAATCCAAGCAGCAGGTTTGGAAATTACATTAATCAAAGACGTAACTCCAATCCCTCACAACGGATGCCGTCCACCTAAGAAAAGACGTGTATAATTTTAATTAAAGTAATGCGGGGGCTTGCTTTATAAGCCAAAAGTAAACCATAGATGCCCCGCAAATAGTAAAGGAGAAAAATAAAAAATGGCTAGATATACAGGACCAAACAATAAATTATTCAGAAATAAAAAAGTTAAAGATCTATCAAACAGAAAATTAACTTCATCAATGAGACAAACAGCATCAGGACAACACGGTGCTGTAAGAAAGAAATTGTCTGAATATGCAATTCACTTAGCAGAAAAACAAAAAATCAGATTTACATATTTGGTAAGTGAAAAACAATTTGCAAAATATTATAAAGAAGCAGCAAGAAGAAAAGGCGTAACTGGTACAATCCTTTTACAACTTCTTGAATCAAGATTAGACAATGTTCTATATAGAGCAGGTTTAGGTATTACACGTAAACAAACAAGACAAATCGTAAATCACGGTCACGTTCTTGTTAACGATAAAAAAGTAGACATTCCTTCATATCTTGTAAAACCTGGTGATGTAATCACTATCAGATCAAACAGCAATGCATTCTTAAAAAGCGTTACAGAAATGATCGATATGGCTTGTACAGCTGCATGGATGACAATTGATAAAGAAGCTCTAAAAATCACTTTCGACAGAATTCCAGAAAGAGAAGAATTAGACCCTGACTTTAAAGAACAACTTGTAATTGAGTACTACTCTAAGTAGAAGGTAAGAAATTCAGAAGGGAAAAAAGACAAGTCATTTATTATAAATATTATAAAATAACCTGAATTTTTGAACTCTGAAAATTAAACCGTCTAAAGAACAAATAGTTAGCAA
>ULMR01010507.1_pt1 | contig 10982 bp, 7 predicted proteins | sample 1951711 | NCBI WGS metagenome assembly ULMR01 (sample SAMEA4835556, study PRJEB28245) | human gut metagenome | biome: gut microbiome; material: fecal sample | place: Denmark | collected 2008 | reverse complement strand
CTCCGATGGAGGAGAACGTTTTGCGGAAGAATATGATCTTGCAGTTGCCTATTTAGAGGGTGGATCTGCATATTACGTTGCAGATCATGTCCGTGCAAAGAAAAAGGCGGCATTCATACATATTGATTACACAAAGGCAGGCTATACCAGAAAGTTAGACCGTGACTGCTATCTGAAATACGACGCCATTTTCCCAATCGGGGAGGATGTAAAGCAGCAGTTTTTAAAAGTCTACCCGGAATGTGCCGGCCGGACAAAGGTTTTTCATAATATTATCGATACAGAGAAAATAAAAACAAAAGCATCGCTGCCCGGCGGATTTTCTGATGATTTTGATGGCATCAGGCTTCTTACAGTCGGCCGGCTGACGGAACAGAAATCTTACCCGACAGCAATCAGGGCGATGAAAAAAATCAAGGAGAAACATAAAAATGTCCGCTGGTATGTTCTCGGAGAAGGACCGGAACGAAAGAGACTCGAACATCTGATCGATTCTTTGGGATTACAGGAGGATTTTATTCTGTCAGGTTCTGTGGAAAATCCGTATCCGTATTACAAAAGTGCAGATATCTATGTACATGCGACCGGATTTGAAGGAAAAAGTATTGCAATACAGGAGGCGCAGACGCTTGGACTTCCAATCATTGCATCGGAGAGTAACCGGGAACAGATCGAAAATGGCGTGGATGGTATTTTATGCAGATTAGAACCGGAAGCGGTTAGTGAAGCTGTATGCAGGATGATGGAAGATGAGAAACTGAGAAACCGGTATCGGGAGGCATCTCTTAAGAAAAATGTTGTCTATGAGAAAGATATGGAGCTGCTTACCGGTTTACTGTTTCGCTGACAGAAAAAATACATACAGCAAAAAAGAGGAGTGGGATGGAAATGAAAAAGCAAAAAGAGTTATTGATTATTATGCCTGCTTATAATGAGGAAAAGAATATTGAAGCGGTGCTTTATGAGCTGGAAAAGCCGGAAATTTCATCCATTGCGGATATTCTTGTTATGAACGATGCATCTTCTGATTCAACAAACTGGGTGGTGAAGGCACATGGCCATACATTAGTTACGCATGTGTTTAACCTTGGTTATGGCAGTGCACTGCAGCTTGGATATAAATATGCAATACGAAGAAAATACAAATATGTGATACAGATGGATGCGGATGGGCAGCATGATGTCTGCAATATTCCAAAGATTTATGAGAGACTCCGGCAGAAGGATGCAGATGGAAGATATCCGGATATCGTGCTTGGATCGAGGTTTATGGAGGGGAGTTCTGATTTTCCGGTTTCCGTGACCAAAAAATTGGCATATGCGCTGTTCCGCCAGATGATCAAAATGACGACGGGACGTCATATCTGTGATCCGACGACCGGACTCCAGGGACTTAGCCGGAAGGCATTTTTGTACTATTCTAAATATAAGCATTTTGATGATAAGTATCCGGATGCAAATATGATCATTCAGATGCTGCTGCTTGGATTTAAAGTGGAAGAGATACCGGCAGTCATGCACAACAGGCAGACGGGAGTCAGTATGCATTCCGGACTGAAACCGGTTATTTATATGTTTCGCATGGTGTTTTCGATTATCGGAGTGGTATTCCGTGTAAAAGTATTAAAAATTGATGCGGGGGCGGGGAACGAAGATGTTTTTCTGGAAGAACAGAAATAAAAAACATTTTACAGTCAGATTTCCGGAGGAGAGCAGGGAAGTATGTACAAATCCGGGCAGAGGATGGTACCATATTTATACATTTACACTGGATAAAAGAGAGAAAGATGGACTTTTATATCAGCCTTACTGGGATGATGAAACATTAGTGCTGGTACGGTTTGATATCGGGGCATTTCGTGGAATGAGCCTTTCAGAAGAGGCACTGGAATATGCAGATGAAATTTTAAAATGTTTTCACAGCCGGGGAAAAGAAATCATTCTGCGCGTTTTGTATGATACACAGGGGAAAGGAATGGAACGGGAACCGACATTGTTCTCCATTGTTTTAACTCATATGAGGCAGCTTGGAGCTGTTGTGCGTGCATATGAGAGCGATATCCTTATCACGCAGGGGTTATTTATCGGTAACTGGGGAGAAATGCATGGATCAAAGTTTTTAGATCAGGAATACATCCGGAAACTCTATGCTGCATGGAGGAAGGCAATTGGACCCGACATCAGAATCGCACTCAGAAAACCGTCTTTTTGCCGTATGGCAGTGACAAATGAGAATGACAAAGCAGTACCAGGGGTATTTGATGATGCGATTTTTGGCTCAGAAAATCACATGGGAACTTTTGGAGTGAAACGTCGTGCGGACAGTGCATGGACAGAGGACTGGTGCATTGCAGATGAAATCGGTTATATGCAGGAAACCTGTGGTCAGATCCCGTTTGGAGGCGAGGTGCTTTCCGGTCAGAATCCTGCTGCAAAGGAAATGCTGCGGGCATTGTGTGATTTGCGGGTTTCATATTTGAACAGTATCCATGAAGAGCAGGTTCTGAACCGGTGGAAGCAGATGGAATATGGGGAATGGGGCAGTTTCTACCAGTATATCGGTGCACATCTGGGGTATCGTTTTGTGGCAGGGAGTGCAGTATTTTATACGGACAGGATTGAGGTGGAGATAGCCAATACAGGATTTTCAAATATCTGTGATAAAACAGAACTTGCACTTGTAAGAGAGAATGAGGATGGAACGGAAGAAGTGTATCAGGCAGATTATGATCTTCGGATGCTGGCAGGACAGGAGACGGTAAAAATCGTATTTCTGCTGTCAGGACTGCAGGATGAGAAGGACAGATATTTTCTGAAACTGACAAGATGCAGAGGAAACGTGGCAATCCGTTTTGCAAATGAAGGGGGAGAAGAACGGTTGTATCTCAGATAAAAAGGGAGCATGGAAAAACATGACGAAAGAAACAGATAAGATCAGTGTGATCGTGCCGGTATATAATGTGAAAAACTATTTAGAAGACTGCGTGCAAAGTATTACACACCAGACGTATCCGGATCTGGAGATCCTTCTGATCGATGATGGTTCCGATGATGGTTCCGGGGAGATCTGTGACAGACTTCAGATGACGGATGCACGGATCAGGGTATTTCACGAAAAACATAAGGGTGTATCCGGTGCAAGAAATAAAGGACTGAAAGAGGCGGCTGGCGCATATATCGCATTTGTTGATTCGGATGATGTATTAGAACCGGATATGTATACCTATCTGATCCGGCTTTTAAAAACGCATGAAGCACAGATTGCTGCATGCTCCGGTTGGTATAAATATGATGCCGGTGTGGGGAAAAAATTTGAAAGTCCGGCAGATGTGGTCTGCATGAACGGAAGAGAAGCGCTTGGTGTTTTGCATGAGAGAAGCTACCTGCGTGCCTATGTCTGGAACAAGTTGTTTCAGCGGGAGGTCCTTGACGGAATTCGTTTTTCAACGGAATTGTCGTTTGCGGAAGATTACGAGATGTTCTGCCTGGTATTAGAACAGTGTGACACGATTGTGTGCGGAACAAAAGCGGAGTATTACTATATGCAGAGAAAATCCGGCATATGTAATCGTGGATACGACGGGATATACCAGAAGGCAATGATGATGTTTGAGGATTACTGCAATGTGTATTCCCGCAGATATCCCCAATATAAAAAATTATTTGAGAACCATTATCTGTTTGACCTGATGGGGATGGCTGCCGCAATGAGCCGGAATGGCAATTATGTTGCTGCAGACTGCAGAAAAATAAAAAAATACGTCAGGCAGAAACTGCCACAATATCTTACAGATAAAAAGGTTTCTCTTTACTTAAAGGGAAGTGCCTGTGTGATCAGTGTCAGTGTGAGGGCGTTTGGTGCGGTCTATCGGATGCTGCACTGCGCAGAATTTGAATAATCTGATAGAAACTCTGAGAAAAATGAAAGAAAGGTGAGAACACATATGGAGAAGAGCAGAACAGAATATTCGACCATGAATACCGTGGTTGCCATGATCTCAAGGATTGCTGCGATTCTGATGGGGTTTGTGACACGTGTGGTATTTACACACACACTCAGTGAGAGTTATGTCGGAATCAATGGACTTTTCACGGATATCTTAAATGTACTCTCACTGACAGAGCTTGGTGTGGAAACGGCGATCAGTTATGCACTCTATCGTCCAATCGCACAGGGAGATATCAGAAAACAGCAGATCCTGATGCGGATGTTTAGGACATTTTATCGTATCACGGCAGGCTGTGTGGTAGTGTTAGGATTGTCGATCATTCCCTTTTTTGATGTTCTCATGAAAAACCGGCCGGATGTTGATCATCTGATGCTGATTTATTTTTTATATCTGGCAAATTCAGTCGTTTCTTATCTGCTGGTATATAAACGTACCCTGATCGAAGTGCATCAGTTAAACTATATTGTTCTTTTATACCAGACGGCATTTCTGATCTTACAGGATATCTGTCAGATCGTCATTTTATTTACGACACACAACTTTATTTTTTTCCTGAGTATTTATATTGTATGTACACTGCTCTCTAATATCTGCATTTCCCGAAAGGCGGATCGTATGTATCCGTACCTGAAAGAGAAAACGAAAGAGCAGCTGCCGGAGGATGAAAGAAAAGATATATTCCGCAATATAAAAGCCATGCTGATGCATAAACTTGGAAATGTGGTGGTCAATAATACCGATAATCTGCTGATTTCTTCTTTTGTGGGCGTCATCAGTGTTGGCATTTATTCTAATTATTTCCTTCTGATCGGCTCAGTCAGACAGGTGTTAGACCAGATTTTTCAGGGAATCACCGCAAGTGTTGGTAATCTGGGAGCTACAGAAGATGAGGGCAGGGTAAAAAGCATTTTTGAGACTGCTTTTTTTATCGGAAACTGGCTTTACGGGGCGGCGGCGATCTGCTTGTATGAACTTTTAAATCCGTTTGTGGAGCTCGCTTTCGGAAAGCAGTATCTGTTTGATATGCCGGTGGTCTTAATCTTATGTATTAACTTTTATATCAATGGAACGAGAAAAGCGGTGCTGACATTCCGGGACTCGCTTGGATTGTTCTGGTTTGACCGGTATAAAGCACTGGTGGAAGCGGTGTTAAACCTTGCTATTTCACTGATTCTGGTATGGAAATTTGGAACATTCGGAGTGTTTGCCGGAACATTTCTCTCTACCATGCTCACCTCTGTATGGGTGGAACCATATGTGCTGTACAGACACAGACTGCATGCGAAGGTGGCTCCGTTTTTTGTCCGCTATGTGATCTATACAGCGGTAACCGGTGTGATCTGGTATGGAACAGACCGGCTTTGCTTATTTGCGGATGGTGGAAGGGTGATCGTATTTTTAAAGAGATTTTTCATATGTGCTGTGGTGCCGAGCCTTGTGATGCTTCTTTGCTTTTGCCACACAAAAGAATTTGGAATTGTAAAGAGAAAAGCACTTGCTATATGGAAAAAGAGGTGGACAGATGGAAGAAAAAAATAAAGAGAAAGAAATTATATTGTGCAGTCTTTTGGATGCAGCACTACATGCAGAACCGCATGTAGAAAATCAGGCAGCTTTAAAGCAGGAATGGGAACGATTAAAACAACAGGAAACGGACTGGGAAAGTATTCTTTCCATAGCGGATCGTCATCGTGTGCTGCCGCTTTTGTATGACGTATTGGAAAATATTCTGCCAGAGGACGGGGCAGACTGGAAAAGAGTGCAGGAGAGAAGTACGCAGACTGTATGGCAGTCCTACCGTCTGCTTTTTATGAGCCGGTATGTGACAGGTCTTTTGAAAGATGCGGGAATTGATACGATATTATTAAAGGGAAGCGGCGTAGCAGGACTTTATCCGGTGCCGGAACTGCGCAAGTCGGGGGATGTTGATCTTTTAGTTGAGAACGGAAAGATGGCGCAGGAGGCTGGCAGATGTCTGCAGGTGCATGGATTTGTGGCAGAGAGCGGACATCAGGAAAATCACCATCTTACTTATATGAGCCCGGAAGGAATCCGTTTAGAGCTGCACAGTGCATTAGTGGAGCCGTTTGATTCAACGGAAGTGAACATTTTTTTGGAAAAATGTCAGAAAGATTTTTTTGAAAACAGGGTTACTGAAAATGCCATGGGAGTGGATTTTTTCCTGGCCTCGCCATCATATCAGGCATTTTATCTGTTATTACATATGCTGCAGCATTTTTTGCGTTCCGGATTTGGCTTAAAACTTCTTTGCGACTGGGTTGTATTCTGGGAACATGGATGTACGGCAGAGGAGGAAGCAAAATTTTTAACACTGGTCAGAGAATGCGGCATCTTAAATTTTACATGCGTGGTTACGTTATTTTGTGTCAGATATCTGGGATTATCAGAAAACAAGGTGCAGTTTCTGGAAAAGGCAGGAGAAGCCGGGGCAATGAAAGAGGAGGCTTACCTGGAAGAGTTTTTTACAGAGATCATGGAAGCCGAGGAATTTGGTGAAGCAGATTCAAAACGCATGGTAGCCATGAGGGGAACAGGATGGATTGATTATATCAGGGAGTTTCATCATCAGATGCACCTAAGCCATCCGAAAGCCGGGCAGTATAAAATACTTTATCCCATTCTGTGGGTAAGGACATTTTTCGGTTTTGTATACCGCAATCGGAAACTTCGTGGAATATCAAGTATTGCCATCTTAAAAAATGCAAAGAAACGAAGCCGGCTGGTGACGAAGATGAAGCTGTTTCAAAAGAATAAATACGAGGAATAAGATGAGAAAAAAATTACTGTTTTTCATTTTGTTTGTGTTAATGATCACTGGAATTGCTGTGGGGATACATGATTATTTTCACTGGAAGGTAATGCTTACCACGGAGACTTTTACAGAATCTACGGAGAAAATCTGGAATCCGAATCGTGGATTTTATCATATTTATGGTTTCCTGATTTCGGATGAACCGGCGGATATGAGTGAGCAGTTAGACAGGCAGATGCAAAAAGATACAGATCATGCCCTTGCCATGGCGCAGATCAATTTAAGGGAATACCGGGACAAAGAAATATCAAAGGAAGGTCTGCAGAATATCGAAAGACTTTTTCAGGCGATGTCTGTGACAAAAGAGCACTGGATCGTACGGTTTTTGTATGACTGGAATGGGGAAAATGAGAAGTATGAACCGGAGAGTATCGATTTTGTGATAAAACATATGCAGCAGGTTGGAGGAATATTAACAGAATACAGTGACTCTGTGTTTACATTACAGGGGCTCTTTGTCGGCAACTGGGGGGAACTCAATGGGACAAAGTATGCAGATCAGCAGTCTTTACAGCAGCTTGCAAAACAGCTTGTAAAATCGACGGATAGCCAGATGTATCTTGCAGTGCGGACACCGGTACAGTGGCGGAAGATCCTGGAAAGTGCAGATGCAGACTTGCAGGAAGATCGTAAAAATCCGCTGTATGACAGGCTTGGACTGTTCAATGACGGAATGTTAGGAAGCGGCAATGACTGTGGTACTTATGGTGAAAAAAGTGCCGCAGAGGCAGGTACAGATCAGGCGTGGAACCGCATGGAAGAACTTGCTTTTCAGGAAAAATTGTGTTCCCGTGTGCCAAATGGCGGGGAGGTCATCATAGACAATGAATATAATGATTTAGAGTGCGCTATTGCGGATTTAAAAACCATGCATGTGACTTATCTGAATCAGGACTATGATGCGGCAGTATTAGAAAAGTGGGCGTCATCTGCGGTACAGACATCGGACTGCTTTGACGGGATGGAAGGACTTTCGTATATAGAGAGGCATTTAGGTTACCGTCTGGTGTTGTCGGATGTTTTTATGCAGCATGATTTCTGGGAAGATACGGCAGAGATAAAAGTGTCACTTAAGAATGTCGGATTTGCACCGGTCTATAAAGAGTGTGAACCGGTATTCCTTGTGAAAGATGAAACCGGTCAGACGATTTATGAGGGAATCCCCTCAGGGGATATTGCGTCACTTGCCGGGGGAAATGAAGCAGAAAAAAAGGAGAACTTTTTAACAAATATACCGCTTCGGGGTGTAAAGGCTGGATGTTACAGTGTATATTTTGCGGTGCGGGATACGGCGACCGGCAGTTTTATCACATTCGCAAATGATCAGAAAATAGAACAGGAAGGATATAAGATCGGAACCATTTTACTGGAATCGTAAAATGATTCCGATTTTGTTTAGAAATAATTTCGAAAATATTTAAGAAAAGCTGTCCGTTCTCTTAAGAGTTTTCCCGTAAGATTATCTGTGAAAGGAAAGGGAGGGAAGCTTAGGATGGAGAACAGAGAAAAATATCTGAGTTTTGTGGTTCCATGTTACAACTCTGAAAGTTATATGGCGAGGTGTATCGAATCGCTTCTGCCGGGCGGAGAAGATGTGGAGATCATTATTATAGATGACGGTTCAAAGGATAAGACAGGGGAGATCGCGGATGCATATCAAAAACAATATCCGGATCTTGTGAAAGTGATACATAAGGAGAACGGTGGACACGGTTCCGGTGTCAATGCGGGACTTGCCTGCGCAAGGGGTGTTTATTTTAAGGTGGTGGACTCCGATGACTGGCTGGACGGAACTGCCTATCAGAAACTTTTAGAAAAAATCAGATATTACTGCAAAGAGGCGGGAGAGGGCGAAGAAAAGCCGGATCTGTTTGTCTGCAACTATGTATACAATCATCTGGAGCAGCAGATAACGCGCAGTATGGGATACGGGAATGTGTTTCCTGCAGAAAAAATCTGCCCCTGGAGTGAGACCGGGCATTTCCTGCCGTCCCAGTATCTGGTCATGCATGCCTTGGTTTACCGCACGGAAATATTGCTGCAGTCGGGAATTGTTCTGCCGGAGCATACGTTTTATGTGGACAATCTGTTTGCCTACTGCCCGCTGCCGTATGTCAGAAATATTTTTTATATGGATATTGATCTGTACCAGTATTATCTTGGCAGGGATGACCAGTCTGTCAACGAGCAGATGTTAAAAAAGCGGATCGACCAGCAGATGAAAGTGACCAGAATGGTGATCGCGGGGGCAGATCTTACAAAAATAAAAGAGAAGGAACCAAAACTGGCATCGTATATGTACCGCAATATCTCGATCATGATGGCGATCTCATCGATTCACCTGCTTTTGATCGGAAATGAGGAAGCACTGGAAAAGCGAAAGAATCTGTGGGGAGATATCAAAACATCCAATCCGAAACTGTACTATAAATTGAAATACGCGAGTCTGAGCGGATGGACGGATCTGCCCGGAGCAGTTGGAAGGCGGCTGACCATTGGCGGTTACCGTCTTGCGAATGCAGTTTACAGATTTCAGTAAAATGCAAAAAATAGAAAAAACAGGAAGGAACCAAAGAATATGGCACACATATATATTGCATTAGTGGACACACCAGGTTTTTTTGCATCTCTGATCAGACATTATCTGGGACAGAAATACGTTCATGTGGTACTGTCACTTGATGAACAGTTGTCGGAAGCTTACAGTTTTGGAAGAAGAAATCCGTATATCCCGTTGATTGCAGGATTTGAGCGCGAGTGGAGCAGACAGATCGCGGGGGCGTTTCCGACGGCTGAGTACCGGATCTGTGAACTGGACTGCACCGGTGAACAGAAAGAAGCGATCCGTGAACGCCTGCATAAGGATTACAAAAACAGATTCCATATGCACTATGCGGCTGCTGGACTGTTGGCCCTGCTCTGCCACCGGAAATTTTACCTGAAAAACCAGTATACATGTTCATCTTATCTGGCAGAAGTATTAGGGGAACAGGGGATTTTCATATCGGAGAAACATTTTTCACTGGTCACCCCGAAGGATGTCTGTGAATACAAAAACTGCCGCGTGGTGTTTGAGGGACGTCTTTCAGATCTGATCGTGCGGGAAGAACAGGCGGTTGCTTATGAAACGTAAGAGTACAGACCGAAAATATGGAAAAGAATTTTTTTTGTTTCTTGCGATCATGATGCTTACATTTGGTGTAGTCCTGCGTGGACAAAATTTTTCACAACTGAAATCTACACTAATCAGAATGAAGCCGGTATATGTCGGGGCGGCATTGTTCCTTTCAGTATTTTTTGTTGCTGCGGAAGGCTGTATGATCTGTTTTCTGCTTCGAAGTGTCGGGATCATAGTACATGTGCGTCAGTGTGTTGGATATTCATTTGCCGGGTTCTTTTTTTCCGGGATCACGCCGTCTGCATCGGGAGGACAGCCCATGCAGCTTTATTATATGAAAAGGGACGGTATTCCTCTGCCGGAGGGAACCGCGGTGCTGATGGCTGTTGCGACAGCTTATAAATTTGTGCTGGCGGTCGTCGGAATGATGATCCTGTTATTCTGGCAGAAACTACTGAAAGAGCATCTTGGCGGATATTTTTTCTGGTATATCGTGGGACTTTCCTTAAATGTTCTGCTCGTAATTCTTCTTTTATTTGTCATGTTAAGACCGGTTCTGATCCGTCATCTGGCCGAAAAAATAATTGTCATGGCACAAAAATGCGGCATGAAAATACCAAAAGAGAAATGGTTGGAAAAACTGGACGGATTTCTGGATGGGTACCGTGGAACGGTTCTCTTTTTCCGGGATCACAAAGAAAAAATACTGATTTTAATTGTGATGACATTTGTTCAGAGAAGCAGTGCTTTTCTGCTGACTTTTCTGGTGTATCTGGGATTTGGACTGTCTGGAACAGCGATGTACCAGATCCTGCTGCTTCAGGCAGCCATCTATGTTGCGGTGGATATGCTTCCGGTACCGGGAGCACAGGGAATCACGGAGGCGATGTATGGAAAGGTATTTCTACCGGTATTTTCAGGACAGTATCTGGTTCCTGCAATGTGCGTGACAAGGGGAGTGGGGTTTTACCTGATGCTGGTTATTGGAGCATTGTGGGTTTTAAAAATTCATTATAAAAAAATCGGTTCAGGGCGAAAAAAGGCGTGTCAGAGATTTCGCTTTAAAAAATAAAAGCCCCTG
>ULMR01033473.1_pt1 | contig 10985 bp, 13 predicted proteins | sample 1951711 | NCBI WGS metagenome assembly ULMR01 (sample SAMEA4835556, study PRJEB28245) | human gut metagenome | biome: gut microbiome; material: fecal sample | place: Denmark | collected 2008 | reverse complement strand
ATCTTCAGCCAATAAAACAAGCTCTTCATCAAATATATATTTATTGATAAAGTCTAAAACACCATTTGCACCATAATAAGGTATTGATCCTTTTATATTTAATCTTTCTTCGTCATTTAATGGAATTCTTTTATTATCTAATATTTCACAAACTTCTTCAATTTTTTTTATTGGATACTTCAGATTATTTTTATAAATTAATTTATTAATAGCAATAATAAATTCTTTATTTTTTTCTTCCAGCAATTTTTGTTTAAGTTCAATAACCTTATCACAGCAGTTCAAAATCTTCGCAATCTTCTCCTGCTCTTGTTGTGATGGTATTGGCAAAATAGATTTATAAAAATCTTCATCATAAAGATTTAATAGTCCATCATTTCTAACTCCAAAGTTTATCCATTTAAAAAGTTGTTTATTTAAATATCCACTGCAAAATAAAAACATATAATATTCATTATTATAGAAATCATATAACCTAAAAGTATTAAAAACATTTGGGACAGCAGCTATCTCTCTATCTTTCAAAAGATATATGCAACCTTGAGGATATTTTTTTGAATTTCCTTTGTTGTATGAAAAATCCCCAGTCCTTATTACTGTATAATTTTTATATTGTTCTCCAGAGAGTTCTCTTCCAAATTTTTCTGCTTGATTTACAAATCCAATGCCTGCAGAAATACTTAATGTTTCTAGTTTTTTACATCCGGCTTTTTCTTGTCTTTTTGTACACATATCAATTAAAGGGGATTCTTGCCAATCCTTAGGAATTATAGACCCATGCACTTTTTTATAACCCTCGGGAACTTCCCCTCGATTAATTAAATCTATTCTATTCTTAATTTCTTCTTTTTTATTCATTAATACCGTCATTATTATCCTCTGTATTTATCTGAAACTTGTTGAATTTTTTCTTTATTATCTTGAAAAAATTTACTAATAATCTTCTGAGTTGAATGCCCTATATTTCCTTTTAACAAACTACCATCTTTAACAGAAAAACAAGCGTCTATTCCTCCACCTTTTACATGAAAATGAGGAGGATTATGATCATTTGCATTTATAAACACATTTAAACCATGAGGGTTTCCTATTCTCTCTTCCCCCAGAAAATGTGGCATTGAGTTCCATATTTCTGTTGCTATTCTGCTTAGTTCTTCAATGTATAGTTCAGTCATTTAGATTCCTTTCTTGTATGTTCTAAAATTTAGCATTAGAAAATCCCTCATTCCGGAGCCAGGATTATAATAGGGATAGATTTTTATATATTCTTTTTCAATACTTGCAAAATCATTTGCTTGTAATATATTTGTATATTTTAAAAGAAATAATAATCCTATACCTGCAGAACGAGATTGACCTTGATTGCAGTGAATTAATACTTTTTTGTCAACTTCTAAATTTTCTTTTGCAAATAACAATGCTTGATTAATAATGTTCTGGGGAATATACTCAGCTTTTGGCGCATCTACCAAATTTAAATATAAAACATTATTTCTGATTGCATAAAAATATTCTGGATGATTTTTAGGTGCGCCCTGAGTTCTATAACCTAATAATTGTCTGTGATAAGGTTCTTTGCAAGCGTGAATAATTGCCCAGCCATCTATATTCAATGCAATCTTTCTAAAATCTTCATCTTTTCCTATGTATAAATTTTTGAAAATTTCTTTCATCTATACCTCCAACCCTAATTCTTTAAGAGCTTCTGCCAAGTCCTTTTCAACTACTTCAAGCTCAGATTTAATATTTTTAATATTAGTCTGCACTTGCGCAATATCTATAATTTCTTCTTCCTCAAATGTATCAACATAGCGTGGAATATTTAAATTAAACTCATTTTCTTTAATTTCTTCAAAAGTTGCCACATAAGAGAATTTATCAACTGTTTCTCGTTTATTATAAACATCTAAAATATCATCGATATTCTTTTGGGTTAGTTTGTTTTGTGTTTTATCCTTGATATATCTGCCTTCACCTGAGGCGTCAATAAATAATACATCTTTATTTGGTCTGTTTTTCTTAATAACCAATAAACAAGCAGGAATTGAAGTTCCAAAAAATAAGTTTTCCGGCAGTCCAATTACGGCATCCAAAAGATTTTCTTCTATAACTCTTTTTCTGATAACACCTTCTGAAGCTCCTCTAAATAAGACACCATGCGGAACTACTGCAACCATTCTTCCATCAGGTTGTAAACTGTTTATCATGTGTAGCAAAAATGCCCAATCCCCTTTACTTGAAGGGGGTATACCCCAATCAAATCTATTGTAAGGATCATACTTTGCTTCCATTTTAAACTTTTTATCTTTGTTTTTTTCTTTTCCATCACTCTCACCACCAGGGTTAAACCCTTCAGCCCACTTATCTTGAGAAAATGGCATATTAGCAACAACCACATTGAACTTCATCAGATTTCCATCACTATCAAGGTGAGCAGGATTTGCTAAAGTGTCTCCCCAAGCTATTTTAGAATCCATAATATCGTGAATAAACATATTCATTTTACCCATTGACCATGAAGAACCATTCATCTCTTGTCCATAAATTGATACTTGCTTAACTCCAGCATATTTTGCAGCCCTTATAAGTAATGAGCAAGAACCTGAGGTTGGGTCATAAATACTATCTCCTTGTTTAGGTTTTGCGATTTGTGCCATAAGTTCTGAGACCATCATTGGAGTAAAGAATGAGCCGGCCTTTTTGCCTGCTTGGCTTGCAAATTCACCAATCATATATTCAAAAGCATCCCCAAGAACGTCAGACGCTACTTGATTTTCTTTAACTTCAATCATTGAAGGCCTTAAATCAAGAGATTTAAAATCTTCCAATAAATTTCTTAAAGTTGTAGCTTTTTGCTTTGGGTTTCCTAAATTAGGTTCACTATTAAAATCTACACTTCTGAAAACACCTTGCAACTGTGGATTATTGTCTTCTATTGCTCTTAAAGCTGCATTTATTTTTTGACCGATTTCAGAGTTGAACCTATTCTCATATAAGTAATCAAAGGTTTGCTCTTCACTTAGTGCAAATGGTAGTCTTGATTTTGCTCTTTCAAATCTTTGTTCATCAGGATATTTTGATTTTAAATTTTCTACATTTTCTTTGAATGTATCACTCAAATATTTTACAAACAGCATTGATAATACATAATCTTTATAGTTTGCGGCATCAATAATACCCCTAAAAGTATTAGCCCCCCTCCATAACGCTGCTTCTATATCTGCTCTTGTAGTTTTCATTATATTTCTCCTTTGATTAATTTTTCTAAAATAGTTTCATTGTATAGTTTTTCTTGAATAATTAATTCTGACATCAGTTTTTCTTTTCTTGTTATTAAATTTGAAACATTAATAAGTTTTTCTTGCGTTGCAATGTCTGGAATATTTATTTTGATTTTAGCAATAGAAGACGTTTTTATAGATCGCAATTGAAAACCTTCTTCTAATTTTTGTACTTGCTTTGAAAAATCCTTATTTCGCATTACCAAATACAAATACTCAGGTAAAATAATATTTCTAAAAGAATCTTTTAACTTTAAAATACAAAACTGCGATGGAACAACAAGATTTTCTTCCTCACTATTAATTAAACAGCATTTCAAAGGTGTAAACATTCTTACTAAAATATCATTCTTATGTGTCAAATATCTATCAGAAATTTCTTCTTTACTATCAAAATCATCACATTGAGACAAATCTAAAATTCCAACATCTGTTATTGAACGCAAAGTAATTGCTTTATATTTTCGAACTGTAATGTCAGAAACTTTTTCTGCAACATTTCTTTTTATTAATTCAAGTTGCTTAGCACCCGTTCTCGATAAAACAAGTCCGGCTTGAATTTCTACTATTTGATTTAATGTAAATTTTTTCATTTAATTTCCTTTATTGAGGCGAGCGGGGGAAATCCCCCCTTACCTCACAGTTCAATTAACGCTTGTGCGCTTCTTTGCAACAGTAAAAACAGCCATCAGCACGTGAATAAAACTTCTTTGCATATGCTACAGCTTGAATGCCGTTTTCAAACCAACCGAGAAATTTAACATCAACAGCTAGTTTCAAGAACGTGCAATGTTCTTCATGAACTTCATGGTCGCCATTTGACTGCGCAGAGTTGTTTACGTAATATCTACGTAACATGATTTTATCCTTTCTAAAGGGTTACTACACAAAACTCTACACTTGATTTTTCTTCTTTAATAGTTTAAAATATAGTTGTCAGGCTAATATTAAACTATTAGTGTAAAGAATTCCTATCGAACAAACCCTTTATTATGTTCATAGGAATTTTTGTTCTACATATATATTAACATAAAAAACTTTTAATGTCAAGAGTTTTGTAAAGAAATATTTTGTCATACAGTAATATTAACATAATAAATAGTGTTATTTGTTCTATCAGCAACTTTAATCTGTAAATTAATTATTAACTTTTTATAAATAAAAATTCATATAACTTTCATCTATTGTGTCTTGTTCGATTCCTATGTAGCGAAGCGTTACTGATGGCGAGGAGTGGTTAAAGATTTTTTGCAGGAGTACTATATCATTATATTTTTTATAATGATGATACCCGAATGTCTTTCTCAGCGTATGTGTTCCAATTCTCTCCTTCACCCCGACGGCTTGTGCTGCCTTATTCAAAATTCTATACGCCTGTGCTCTATCAAGCCTGCAATGTTTTTGTGTATAAAAAAGCGGTTGTCCCCCTGGCAATACTTCTACAAATACATCAATCTCCTCTTTTAAAAACCTATTAAGCGGAAATTTCTTATACTTATTTGTCTTTTTCTCTCTTATTTCAATATAATCTCTGCCTTTTACATCCCCTACATCAAGCGATAATATATCAGATATTCTGAGTCCTGTATTTATTCCAAAACTAAAAAGCAGTGCATCTCTTGGCTTCTTTGCCAAATATTTTTTAATCTTTTGAATATCTTCTATCTTTTTTATAGGTTGTACTACATTCATTTTAAACTCGTATAATCACAGACAATGTTTGCTTCTTTGGTCAAAAAAGTAAAGTCAAATGACACAAAATTAAACACTAGAGTTTGCGGAAAAATTACATTTTTCTCGCAAACTGCCGGGAACGGTTTCGCCTAAGGTCGGATTTGAAAAACTTCAAAAAATTGTCAATTTTTGGTTTTTTCGCATCCTCATTATTTAAACAATGTTTAAACTGCGTTCAAACGGGGGTTAGAAAATTTGGCTTCCAAATTCAAAAAACACAACACAACTTCATTATGTTGTATTTTTTCTGTATATAATATTGGATAATATATTATCTAATTATTGACTTTTAAATAAAATTAGTATAATATATTATCTATGGGTAACTTTATATTTAATCCTAAGACTCCTAATGATATAGCAAAAGAACTGGTTGGGAAAATTAAGCAGCACAGGAAAAAGTTTAAGATTTCTCAAGCTCAGCTTGCTATAAAATCAGGTGTTAGTCTGGGTTCTATTAAAAGGTTTGAGTCCAAGTATGAAATTTCTTTGAATTCTTTTATAAAAATTCTAATAGCTCTTAATTTAGAGCAGGATTTAGAAAATTTATTCACGCAAAAAAGCTATAACTCAATTGAGGAAGTTATAAATGGATAAATATAAATATTTAAAAGTTTTTTATAATGATATTTTAGTTGGTACTCTGGCTAAAACTCCAGATAGAGTTGTTGCCTTTGAATATGATTTAGATTGGTTGAATAATGGGTTTAGCATTTCACCTTTTAGTTTACCGCTCATCAAGAAAGTTTTTATTCCAAAATATGACCCATTTGGTGGATTATTTGGAGTTTTTAATGACAGTTTGCCTGATGGTTGGGGGCGGTTACTTGTTGACAGATTATTTTTGAAAAATAAAATTAATCCTGCTGAAATAGATAATCTTAATCGACTTGCTGTTGTTCAAGAATGTGGCATGGGGGCTTTGACTTATAAACCTGAACATAGGTTTGAATCTAAAAATAACATTGCGGATTATGATATTCTTGCTCAGGAGTGTTCAAAGATATTAGAATCGCAAAATTCAGATAATTTGGATGAACTTTTTATCTTAGGAGGCTCATCTGGTGGAGCAAGACCCAAAATTTTAACGTCTATTGACAATGAGGATTGGATTATTAAGTTCCCATCATCATCTGATCCTAAAAATATAGGAGAAAAAGAATATCAATATTCCTTATGTGCAAAAGATTGCGGAATAAATATGACTGAAACAAGGCTTTTTCCATCTAAAATTTGTTCAGGATATTTTGGAATAAAAAGGTTTGACCGTAAAAATGGTAAAAAAGTTCATATGGTATCAGTTAGCGGGCTTTTAGAGACAAGTCACAGACTTCCTAATCTTGATTATAATACGTTGATGAAATTAACACTTAAATTGACTAGAAATTATCAGGATATTGAACAAATGTTTAGATTAATGTGCTTTAATGTGTTTGCACATAACAGAGATGACCATTCAAAGAATTTTTCTTTTCTTTTTGATGATATAAAAAAAGAATGGCACTTATCTCCTGCTTACGATTTGACGTACAGTTTTTCATTTAATGGAGAACACGCGACAACAATTAATGGCGAGGGCAAAAATCCGACTTTAGACGATATTCTAGCCGTGGCAAAAAATATAGGGCTCAAGGAAAAATTTGCAAAAGATATTGCATTAGATATTCAAAAAAAGTGCTCGAAATTATTTTAATTAACCTAATCTTTTTGTCTATTTAATCTTTAAATAGAAGCTTCTTTAAATTTATCTTTATCTTGAAAATTATTAATTTTAAGTAATGCATAAATCGCAAATTGATCAACAGTACCAAACTTATCAGGATACATTAAAGACAATAGACCTGATGCTCCGGCTACTCCTAATCCCTTTATTTGTTTTACAGTTTTTATACAAGCGATTATGTTGTCTAAATCTTGAGAAAATATTTCAGTATGAATTTTTTTTAATTCGTTTAATCTGTTTTCTTTTACATATTTTTCCAAATTGTTTCTTGTTGTTGCTAATCTATTTGGCGCAGTATATTTCCAATAAAAATATTTATTATATAAAAATTTATAAAATTCAAATTCTGACATATCTTTTAAGATGTTGACGTCCAATGATTCCATTTCTTTTTCAATTTCTACATGATTAGGCATAACGGCATCATAATATTTATGCAAATATTTTTCCCAAATTTTACTATCATTGCTATTCCATAAATTATTTATATTGCTGTTCATATAAAACTCCTCTTTTTCCAGTAATCATATCATAAATATAACCAATCCCCACTTGACTTCTGACTCAAAACGAGTTTTTGGTGGAAGAAAAATCTAATCTCTAATTGTGTTTAAAATGGTTTTATCTCGATAATATAAATATATTTAAATTTATTTTTTAGATTCTTGTTTCTTTATATCTTCAATAATTTTTAATTGTTCGCTGTCATTTAAGGTATCTAAAATAACGTCTTTTAGAAATTTCATACCACACGGTGCTTTAGAATATTCACACAATGCCATTGTTTGGGCAGAAATTGCTTCGCTTTCTATAAAAGATGAAAAATATTTGTTATAATCTATATTTCCATTAGATTTGTAATATCCAATATTAGTAAAGTCATTAAAATAGCTTTCAACTTTCTTGGTTAAGGCACTATCTGATTTTATAACGCCCATTTCATTTATTAATGCTGTTCTTAATGTAGATAATGTTTGTTTATAATTTTCACCGACAGAGTACAATAATTTATTACACAATTCTGAATCGCCATTTCGGGTAGCTGTTATTATTAAATATAATAATTGACTATGAGGATTTTCACTTTTCCCAAAGGTATTTTTGAGCTTTTCCGGGGAATTGTTTTTTATCAAGTTGTTAATTACATTTTTAGTTTCTTCAATGTATTTTTTAGTAAAGGCATTCATTGCCTTTGGACCAAGTTTTTCATGTCTTAAAATCATATAATTTTGATTCATATGTTGCATTTCATGTCTTAGTGCAGCAAATAATTGACCTTTGCTTAAAGTATTTACTTTATCTACATCATAATAAATAACATTTTCTATAAAAGCATAGCCCATATCGTTTGCTGCAAATTTTGTTGGTGCTAAAGGTGGACAAAAAGATTCTTTGAGCCCCATTTTGCTTATCAAGAAATCGTAAGACTTTTTAACAAAATCTAAACCTTCAAATTTATCTAAGGCGTTTACTTCATCCGCAGTAATCCCCATTTTAAAAATCTTTGAGGTTATATAACCTTTAAATGCAGCTTGATCAATTTTTCTTAAATTTTTGCTAACCTTAGTATTCGGGATTATTTCCATCATTTGTTTGTAATAATTGCTTGAAAAAGACGGAGATTTTTTTACAGATTGGAAATTATTAATACTGGAAACGCTATTAACTTTCATTATTTTTCTATCCTTATGTCATTGTTATGTAAGGATATAAAAACAGTAAAAAATTTTTTTTGATATCAAAGTTAATAAAAATTTATATATCACATTAGACCCTGAAACAAGTTCAGGGTGACGATAGGTTGAATGCAAAAAGAGAAGTTTTATTCTTGTTTATAAATTGAGATACCCAAAATCATATACGAGATTTATTTCAATAATAAATATACTTCTGTTTCAAAATAATTGGCTAGCATTTCAATTTTATCTAAAGTAATATTTATTTTACCTTTTTCCAGTTTCGAAATATAAGAATTATCAACTCCTAAAGCCAAAGATAATTCTTCCCTGCTTAACTTTTTATGTGTCCGCAGATTTTTAATATTATTTGCTAATATTTGTCTAATATCTTGACTCATATTCCAATTATGGTATTATTGAAACATTATTAACAGGAATGACAGTCCATTGAATAAGGTAATTTTATGTTTACTAAAAAGATACTTATAGATTTAGACGGTGTGCTAAATGAATATGGAAAAGAAAAATATAATGAAAATTATATTCCTGAAATTAAGGTCGGGGCTTATGAGTTTTTAGAAACATTATCTCAAAGTGCTGAATTGTATCTTTTTACATCAAGAAACTTGATGCTTGCAACTAAGTGGCTAATAAATAACAATATAGATAAGTTTTTTAAAGATGTGACTAATGTAAAATTGTCATCTTACCTTTACATTGATGACAGGACAATTTGTTTCAAGGGTGATTATCACAAAACTCTTGAAGAAATTGAAAAATTCAAAGTCTACTGGAAATAATACAAAAAAGTTTAATAATTTGTTGTGAAAATTAGTCCTTGGCGATTTGTTCTAATATCCTGATAACTTTCGGGTTTTCGACCTTGTAGCAAATTTGATTTGCGTGGCGGTGTCCTGAAATGACATTTGCATTTTTCAATATCGTCAAGTGCTGCGAAACTGTCGGTTGAGGTATTTGCAAACATTCACACATCTTGCTAACGTTACACTCAGGCTGTAACATCAAATTATATGCTATCGTCAACCTTGTCGGGTGCGCAAGTGCCTTAAATATCGTAGTGTATTCTTCTATATTTATATTTTCGTCTTTCATATTATGAGAATATTACAATATGCGAATATTGTCAAATTATCTATTGACGTTTAATAATTAATCTGATAATATAAATATATGAATATACGAATATATGAAAACTTGAAAGAGGGTTAAATGAAAGTAATAATAATTGGTGGCGGCGCATGCGGCGCAAGCTGTGCAACAAGATTAAGAAGACTGGATGAAAATTGTGAGATTACGATTTTGGAACGTACTAATGAAGTTTCTATCGCAAATTGTGGTCTTCCTTATTACTGTTCAGATGTGATTTCTGATAGAGATAAAATTCTTGTTTCTAATCCTGAACGCTTCAAAAATATGTTTAATATTAATGTTCAATTGAACTGTGAAGTTGTTGAAATTAATAGAAATGAAAAATATGTTCTTACTCAAAACAATGAAAAATTCTATTATGACAAATTAGTTTTGGCTCAGGGTGCAAATCCTATCAGACCGAATTTAGAGGGGATTGATAATAAAAATATTTTTACTGTCAGAACATTAGCAGATGCTGACAAAATAAAAGATTACGTTGCTAAAAATGATATTAAAAATGCTGTTGTTGTAGGGGGCGGATTTATCGGAGTTGAGATGGCTGAAAATCTTGCTCATCTTGGTATTGATACAAAGCTTGTTGAGTTAGCGGATCAGATTTTAGCTCCTGTTGATTATGAAGTAGCATGTTTTGCTCAAAATGAGATGAGAGCGAATGGTGTGGAATTAATTTTGTCAGACGGGGTTAAAAGTTTTAGCGAAAACGAAATCGAATTAACATCAGGCAGAAAAATTCCTTCAGACATTGTAATTTTGTCAATCGGCGTTAAACCAGAAACGACTTTAGCTCAAAAAGCAGGGTTAGAGGTTAATCGCGGAATTAAGGTAAATGATTGTATGCAGACATCTGATGCGGATATTTTTGCAGGCGGTGATAGTGTTGAGGTCAAAAGTTTTGTGAGTGGAGAAGATGTGCTTATTCCATTAGCGGGGCCTGCAAGCAGACAGGGAAGAATTATTGCGGATAACATTTTTGGGATAAATTCTGTGTATAAAAAATCTCAAGGTACATCTGTTTTGAAGGTTTTTGATTATACTGTTGCTGCAGTTGGTTATAACGAAAAACTTTTAAAAAGAGAGGGAATTCCATATTGGAAAATTTTGACATTCGGAAATTCTCATGCGGGGTATTATCCTGATGCAACATCTACTTTTTACAAATTGTTATTTAATAATGAAGGGAAAATTCTTGGTGCGCAGGCAGTTGGTCAAGAAGGTGTTGAAAAAAGGATTGATGTAATATCTTCTGTAATGCGTAATGATGGGAATATTCAGGACTTGTTAGACAGTGAATTGTGCTATGCGCCGCCTTATTCATCAGCAAAAGATCCTGTAAATATTTTAGGAATGTGTGCTGATAACGTTTTGAGAGGTTTGGTAAAACCTGCTTATTATGAA
>ULMR01020131.1_pt1 | contig 11044 bp, 9 predicted proteins | sample 1951711 | NCBI WGS metagenome assembly ULMR01 (sample SAMEA4835556, study PRJEB28245) | human gut metagenome | biome: gut microbiome; material: fecal sample | place: Denmark | collected 2008 | reverse complement strand
CCCAAATTTCTTTTAAAGTAGTAGCTGCATTTTCAATTGTTTGCATAATCTTTCTTCTCCAATAAACATATAAAAATCTGTTATATATATATCTTATTCATTAATCATTTTTGGGCATCACCTAAACGGTTGATTATTTGTATTCTTTAGGGTAATATACAACTATGCAAGATGTAGAACTTTTGATGCCGGCCGGCAATTTGGAAAAATTAGAATACGCAGTAAGATACGGAGCTGACGCAGTTTACCTCGGAGTTGTAGATTTTAGCCTTCGTGCAATGAGAAAAGGTAGTCTTATAACTATGGATAACTTAAAGGAGGCTGTTGATTTAGCTCATTCTCTTGGTGCTAAAACTTATGTAACTATTAATATTTTCGCTTTTAATAACGATATAAAGCAGTTAGAAGCTTCTTTAGACAGGTTTAAGGACGCTAATCCTGATGCGTTTATTATTAGTGATTACGGAATATTTAACTTAATAAAACGTAATATCCCAAATGTTCCAATTCACGTAAGTACACAAACAAATACTTTGAATTATGAAAGTGTTAAATTCTGGCGTGATTTAGGTGCAAGCAGAGTTATTTTGGCTCGTGAACTTCCGATTAAAGATATTGCGGAAATCAGAAAACAGGTGCCTGATATTGAACTTGAATGTTTTATTCATGGTGCTCAATGTGTATCATTCTCCGGCAGATGTTTGTTGAGTGATTATTTCTCTAAAGGTGAAAGAAAAGCAAATCACGGGAATTGCTCTCAACCTTGCAGATGGAGTTACAAACTCGTTGAAGAAACTCGCCCGGGTGAATATTTGGAAATTAATCAGGATGATAGAGGCTCTCATATTTTGAGCCCTAAAGATTTGTGCCTTGTAAAGCAGTTGCCGCAATTAATTGATGCGGGCGTTGATTCGTTTAAAGTTGAAGGTAGAACAAAGAGTCTTTATTATGTTTCTGCGGTTGCAAAAACATACAGACAGGCTATTGATGAAGTTTTGAAAAATCCTTCTGCTGATATGGATAAATATTTTAAAGAATTGCAAAAGGTTGGCAATCGCGGATATACAACAGGATTTGCTCTTGGGGATAATAATGGCGAAAGTTACAGCTATGATATTTCAAAAGGGCTTGCTGGAGCTGACTTTTTATGTGAATTTCAAAGAGTTTCCGAATATGATTTGAACAGCTTTGAAGGATATTATTTAGTAAAAATTAAAAATAAGATGCTTCTTGGTGATGAAGTTGAAATAATTACTCCTGATGAGCAATTTACAGCAGTCGTTGAAGGGTTTAAAAATAAAGACGGAGAGGATTTGTCATTGGGTAATACTAATGATGATATTTTTGTGAAATTTTCACGTTCTCCAAAAAATCCTAAATATGCTTTAGTTAGAACTGTTGGTATTAAAAATCCTGTATAAGTTGAGGAAATATGTTTATAAAACCAGATTATAATTTGAAAAGTATTTATGATATCAATCTTGAAGATTTAAAAAATCAAGGAATTAAAGCTTTATTATTTGATTTGGACAGCACTTTAATGGGTTCAAAAAGAGGGTATTATACTTCTGATACTTTAGAGTGGCTTGATAATGTCAGAAAAGACTTTTTTGTCGGAGTTGTTTCTAACAATCATAACCCTGATTATATGGCAAAGGTGAGAGCTTGTTCTGATTTCCCTGTTGTTTTTGAAGCTCACAAACCTGATATTAAAGTTGCTAAAAAATTTATGAAACAGTATTCTCTATCACCCGAAACAACTTGTTTTGTTGGGGATAGACCTCTCACTGATGTTATGTGCGGGAAAAAATTGGGCTGTAAAACAATTTTAGTGGATTCAATTACTGCAGATATTGAAAAGCCGATTGTAAGATTTGCCAGAAAATTAGAAAGATGTTTTATCAGATAAAATGTTACGAGAATGTAACAAATGTGCAAAAATTTTTTAAATAACTTACAATAACTAATACGTTGGTAGGTTAATTTTATAAATTTTTTGTATTATAAATTAACTGTAAATTAAGTTTTCTTTATATAAAATAGCATTTAAAAAGTCTTAAAAGGTCGTTTTATGAGAGTTTTACCGGTTTCTAACAGTATAACTAATAAACCGTATTCGCCAAACAGTAAAGGAGGAATGTCCAAAAAAGGAATCCTCTCACCTTCTACTGTAATTATTGGCGGTGTGATTTCTGCCCTTGCTGTTCACAAGATAGCTCGTCCTGCTCAAAAAGTTTGCAGTGAATATGTAAAATCTCTTGCTCAAGAAGTTTCTCAAATGACAGGGAAAAAAGTTAATCCTTTGTCTCTTTCTTGTGTGATGGATAAAAATGAATTTATTTCAAGTATTTTACATTTAAAGAAAAATAATTATACGTATTCCCCTGAGAATATTAAAAATTTTGGGTTTCAAGCGGATTTTCACATGCATACAATTCATTCGGACGGGAAAATTGAGGTCAGAAAATTATTAGATGAAATTTCTGAATATTCAAAGAAATTGTATGGAAGAACAGGTGAAAAATTTAATTTTTCCATAACGGATCATGATTCTGTAAAAGCTGTAAAAGAGGCTCTTGTTATAATTTCGGAAAATCCTGAAAAATTTAAACATGTGAGATTTATCCCCGGTGTAGAGCTGAGTTTTTCTCATAAGGCTCAAATTGGCGCAAATTCTTGTGAAATTTCTGAAATTCTTGCTTATGGTATAAATCCTTTTAAGGTTGATAAATATTGTAATGAATTGCAAGCGAGGCGAAACAATACAATTGATAATATGTTAAAGGAAATAAGTTCTGCTATTCCGTTAACTAAATTTGATAAAAATGAATTAATAAAAACATATAACCTCAATCCTGATTGCTTGATGATGAATTCTCACTGGCCTGTTGAGCATTACGCTCAAACAAAACATGCAATAACAATTCAAGCTTCAAGACAAGGAAAAGACCCGTCAATTCTTTATAACGAGATAATGAACAAAATTGATGTAAAAAATCGTAATATGTGGTACTTGAAAAAAAATAATTTTTTAGATAAAGATATAAATGAAACAAGTATAATTTCAAATGTAAGAAAAAAATATCAACCGCGCATTGAAAATAACAAAATTATATTACAAAATGAAAATTCTTTTGAAAATATAATAGATTTCTTTAGGGGTGATGATAATGTTATTTTATCCTTTGCGCATCCGTATTTTACAGCAATGAAATTTTACAATCCGAAAAAATCTCTGAATCATTTTGTTCATAATTCAAATGGTTTGATACAAATTTCGGAAGCATATCATCAAGCATATCCAAAAGATGTGAATATTGATAGGGTTAATGAAGTAAATGATTATGTAAAACATCTCCTGAAAATTGGAGGCTCTGACAATCATAAAAGCTCGTATATAGAGGTTAATGAATGAAGGTAAACAGGATTTACAGTAATAATCCGACAAAAAAATATATTCAGTTTCAAGGAATTACACAAAGAATGCCTCAATTGGCAATTAATTCAGCGGACGATTTGGCAAAACAATACAGATATTTGAAATCTGCTAAATATTATGAAGCCTTAGATGATGATATTTATCCGCAAAACAGGTTTATACGTATGGAAAATTTTTCTTTTTTAGAAAGAATTCCTCAATTTTTAAAAAGAACTTTTGTTGATAAATTTAAAGAATTTACAAGTTTTCCAAATATTGCAAAAGTCTCTCAAAAAATTAACGATACATTTGTAGATAATGCATTAAAAGCTGAAAATTCTGATGTAAGAGTTATGCTTGCAGGATATGATCCCGTATGTTCAATTGGTTTAAAACGAGCTTTACCGGGTAGTGATATTGATAAAGCTTATATTATACTCGGCAAGAAACAAAATGTGTTTAAAGATGACGATAGAATTATTGCCGATTACAAAGGAACTTTGTGGAATAATGTTGATCAGAGAATTTTGAGTTTGAATAATCAAAATACTTTCCCTGAAGTTTATACACTTGATAAAATGTTTAATACTTTGGATATTCTTGACAGACTTACCGTAAAATACGGATTGCATAAAGATATGGATTATTTCAAACAAAAAAGAAGGTTTGATATTGATCCTGTATCTGCCGGAGAATTTAATATTCGTTTTGCAAAGATGAATAACGGTAATGATATCTCAAAGGTTTATGCTAAAAACTTTGCATATTTTATAGAATCCGTCAGAGATGGAAAAATCGCTTACAAAGTTGATGATGATATTTTAAATGTGATTAGAGAAAGATTAAATCGTTCTCCTTTCGCTATTATGTCAAATGTTACTCAAATGGGTGCTCATGAAAGACAAATCAGTACAGGCATGAAAGATATAAAGAAAAAGCTCAGAGCACGTGAACATTTGGTTGATGAATTTGCATTTTGGAAAGAAGATGATCAATTTAATCTTGTGAAAAATATTGTAAAAGCTGTTTCAAAAGATCAGGATAATACTTTTGACAGATATTTTATGAATGATGATGATATTCTTGAACGTTATGAAAGATTAAATCGTCAACTTATCTAAAATATTTGTATAATCATACCTGATATAATACTAATGCCAAGTAGTATTGCGATAATTTTGAATGTATCTTTAATATTTTCACTGTGTCTGAAAAGTATTAAAATCCCAAGTCCTGCATTTGATAATAACCCTGACATTACGGCTCCAAAGTTTATTGAGCCTTTGATTAAAAGCATTGTCAAAGCGATTGATACTGCACAATTTGGAATTAAGCCTATAAAGGCTGTTATAACAGGTTCAAGAATTTTAACTTTCCCTAACAAAACATGTAATACAGCGTGTTCTGAATAAACAAATATCAAGAAGTTTAATATGATTGTTATTAAAAGAATGAATATAAAAATATTAAAAGTATGTTTTATAGGGTGATAAATAAGTTCCCTTTTTCGTCTTTTAGAAATGCTATGGTGACAGCAACCTTCGTCTTCTGAATCTATATGTCCGTCATCATCACTATTGTTATCTTTTTCTTCTGTAATCGGAATATATTTATTATCTTTGAGTATAAAGTCAATTAGATATCCTGCGATTATTGCTATCACAATTTTTACACCAATTATTGGTAAAATATAGTAAGTCTTTGTCGGTTGTGCCAAAAGAATTGGTATAGCTTCATCTGATGTTGCAAGATATATTGCGATAAGTGTACCTTTGGTAATAAATTTTCTTATATATAATGTACTTGCAATAACTGAAAATCCGCATTGTGGAATTACGGCTGCTAAGCTCCCGATTAAAGGAGCAGTTTTTTCTGATTTTTTCATAAAAGAATTAATTTTGTCAGCGTAAAAATATTCGATTAATTCAATTATTAAAAATACAATGAATAATAACGGCAGAATATGGAAACTGTCAATAATTGCATCTGCGAACCAATCAGGCATTCCAAAATTTTCTATTATTTTGTCAAAGCCTGAAAACATATTTTCATTTATTGTGTTAATTTGATTTAAAATATTTATAAGCATAATTTAATGATAATATAAACAAACTATTTAGAGAGCTTGTTTCCCTTTCTTTTTGTTATCTTTTTTTACATCATGCTCGTCACAGCCTAATACTTGGTTTAGGTGTTCAATTAGTTCTGCAAAATGGTATTGCATAGCATGTTCTGATTTGTGGTGAATATCAACGAGGTGATAGTGCATTGCCATTTCAACTTGAATTAGTGAAATGTTGTAATTATAAAGGCTTTCAATATATTCATTTACGGCCATCAAGTAATCTTTTCTTGCGTTTTGAAGTGCTACATAATTTAATTCATTTGTTTTATATTTGTCTTCTATGACTTTTAAATTTTCTAAAGCTTGTATAGCTTCAGTTTTAGCAGTTGGAATTTGCTTTTCACATTTATCAACATTGTTAAAAGCTCTTTTAACTTCAAAATATAAATCTTTTTTAAACAATAAAATTTCGTTATCTGCAAGATTAATTTGTGCATCAGCACCTTTTATACTGTGTCTTAATTCCATAATATTAACATATGAATTAAGGTTAACTCCGACTTGAAAACTGTTATTTGTTGTTTGCGTTGAATTATTAAATCCATATCCTACGTTTGCTGTCAAATCAGGGAAATACGATTTTTTGATATATAAAAGAGATTGCTCCATTGCATGTTTTGTTGCTGTTAAAACGTTCAAATCAGGGCTGTTGTCATAAGCGAGTTGTACAGCATTATTAAGATCGAACGGGAATTTTTGCGGGATAAAAGGTTGGATTTTTAAATTATCTTGACCGTAAGCAAAGTCATTGTCATAACCAAAAGTGTTTGTATTTTTTATTGTAAAATTCGGCTGGCTCTCAAGGTACATTGAATTGTTTAAATCAACTCTTGCATTGTTATAATTGTTTTGAGCTTCAATTAATCGAACTTTTGCTTCACTTAAATTAAGCTCTGCTGTTGTCAAATCAGGCTTTTTCTTTGCAAGTTTTACGAAATTCTCGTTAATTTTAACATTATTTTCTGCGAGCTGAAGTAATGCTTTTGCTCTTAAAAGGGCATAATATTTTGCTTTTACATCAAAAAGAGTTGAACACAGGCTGTCCATAAATTCATATTCTGCGCCTATTTTATAGAATTCTTCCATTTTGATGTAAGCTGTTGTTTTCCCAAAATTCCAGATTAATTTATTTACTGTAACCCCGACTGTCGGTTGTTCTCTGTAATGAGAATTATAATAAATATTGTCGGAATTATTTTCATTATAGAACCCTGCACCAGCACTGATTACCGGAAAATATTGAGCTCTTGCAATTCCGAGATTACTTTTTGCAATATCAAGATTGTATTTTTGTTTTTTTATTTTCGGGCTGTTTTTGAAGGCAGTTGCAACGCAATCTAAAACAGACAATGAACTTCCGTCAGTGATTGTAACGGGCTTGAATAATTCATCATCATTGTCTTCTACTATTGCAAATGTCTTAATTGCCCCTGCCGATAAAAAAATAATTAATAATAATATCAGGCAGAGAATTTTCTTTATACCCATATTTCAATTATACAACATGTGTCAAGTTCTCTGAAGATTAGGATTTAAAAAATGTAAATGTATATTTGTTTATGTAGCAAATAAAATTATGTTTGTTTTTAACTATATTATATTAAAATAAAGGAAGATAATATGGATAAAGTAGGTTTACATAATAATAAAGTAAGTTTTAGCGGGTTGAAAATATCTCAAGAAGGTGCCAGAAAATTAGTTGAAGCGTTTAAAGAAGAACCAGGATTTTTAAAAACTGCTATTCCTGCAGCGAAGAAAAATATTGCGGCCGATATTTTTGTAAAGGATAATGAAATACTTGTGCAACCAAATGTACTTACAGGTTTAGCACCGATGCGTATGCGCAATATTACGGAAAATCGAGATGTTTTTAGAGTTGATTATTTAAAATATGATATATATAATGAACGCAAAAATATGTATTATACAATACATGATCTTTTGCCTAATATGCCATATCTATATAAATATAATGAAACAGGATTATTTGGAAAACTCTTTGAAGGTGCTTTGAAAATAGCTGAAAATATCGATGTTCGCTATCACGACAAAATCCTTAAAAAATGAATAGAGATAAAAAGCTAGATGCTATTGTTTCAAAATTAGGTATTGATACTGTAAAATAGTAAAAATGACAATTAACTAATATAATAAAAAATAAAAAGACAAAAATTTTAAAATTTCTGTCTTTTTATTCTGGGCTCAGAGGGGCTCGAACCCTCGACCAATTGATTAAGAGTCAACTGCTCTACCAACTGAGCTATAAGCCCATATCTGTTTTCATATATTTATTATACAACCTGATTAAAAATTTGCAATAAATTCTTTTTTATTGTAAAATAAGCTATTATGAACGGGATTTCGAAAGCAATGGTTATGTCAGCAGGGGTAGGATCAAGATTGGAGCCGTTAACGCTGTCAATCCCAAAACCTCTTGTACCTGTTGCAAACAGACCTGTAATGGATATTTTATTTGAAAATCTTTCTAAAATAGGTGTTACTGATGTTATTTGTAATACTTATTATTTGGCTGATAAGATTATTGAAAGATATTCTGATAATAAGGATTTTGGTATAAATTTTAATTATATAAAAGAAACATCTTTGTCAGGCACTGCAGGTGGTGTGAAAAAATGTCAATCATTTTTTGATAAAGACAGTTCTTTTTTAGTAATGTCAGGTGATGGATTATCAAATGCGGATTTAAAAAAGGCTATTGAAATCCATAAAAATTCAAAAGCTATTGCAACAATCGGGATAAAAAAAATTCCGCTAGAGGAAGTTAGACATTTTGGTGTTGTTGTAACAGATAGTGACGGGTTTATATCAGAATTTCAGGAAAAACCTCCTGTTGATAAGGCAAAAAGTAATTTTATAAATACAGGAATTTATGTTTTTGATTATAAAATTTTTGATTATATTCCTGAAAATACGTTTTATGATTTTGCAAAAGATGTTTTCCCAAAACTCTTAGCTGAACGTGCAATTAATACATTTGAAGTTAATGAGTACTGGAGCGATATTGGAACGCTAGATCAGTATGTGCAATCAAATTGGGATTTATTCAGCGGAAATTGTGAATTTTCACATGCTCCTATTATAAAAACTGATACTGGCTCTTATATTGCAGAACAAGCAGTTATTCCAAAGTCTGTAAAATTTGTCGGTAATTCCGTAATCGGGAAATATTCAAATATTGGAGAAAACGCTGTTATTGAAAATAGTATAATCTGGAATAATGTTGTAATAGATGCAAATGTTCATATCTCAAATTGCGTAATTGCTTCAAATTCTGAGATTAAAATGGACTTATATTCTCAGATAGTAGGTGCTGGAGAGATAATTTCTCCAGAATCATTGAAAATATAATACTTGATTTTTTATAACTTTAATGATAGATTAAGTATATTCCGTTAGAATTATTGATATATAAAGTATTAATTTTAATAACTGAATAATTTTGGGACTGAGGCACTCTGCCGAACAAATGATTGAGTATCATTTGTGAGAGGGAAAGGTAGCGCAGCTACCGCTGATAAGTCCTGTAAAAAACTGAATACTTCTGGGACTGTGGCGCAGCGGTAGCGCAGGGGACTCATAATCCCTTGGTCGTGGGTTCGAATCCCTCCGGTCCCAGTTTTTTAATGCTTTGATAAGTTGTTATATTTATCTAAATTTTTTAATTATGCGGATTTCTTAGTTTTTTTAGAGTTTCATATACTTTTTTTATATTACTAATTCCACCAATTCGATATCGTTTTTTGTTATTGTCATCTATTAATATTTCTGTACTATATCCGTATTTGTAAATCCTTAACTTATTTATATTTTCGTATGCCAAATTAATTTCAGAACCTAAATATTTGAATATATTAATAGAATAAATTTTTAGAATTCTCTTATTAGTAAGACATAAAGAAAGCGAAAGTGATATTATACTGCTCAAATACAAGAATATAAGCAATATCCCAATGATAAAAGCGTTTTGGGGGCTGATAAAATGATATATTTGAAAATAGTAACAAGTTGCTATAAAAATAACAAACGGGAAAATATAAATTAGTGGATGTAAATGCATATTTAATATGATATATTCATTAGGATAATTCTCTTTAATGTAGTTTAATATAACTTTTTTATTATATCTCATAAAAAAGTATTCAGAATAGATAATCAATATAAAAAGTAATATATATATAGTTTTTTCTATATTATTCAAATTCATAAATTACTCCTTTATATTATTTAACCTAAAAATATAGCCATAAGGCAAATTCTTATATACATGTGTCCCAATAAACAAAATACTATTTTCATCTATTTTTATTGGTATACTAGATGTTAATATCGGTTTAGGCATTTTTTTTACAGGATAATTTCTCCAAGTTTGTGTATCAATGAGTTCGGCTCGTCTTCCAAGACCGTTTGCAACAAATATATATCTATCTTGAAGTAAAATTAAATCAGAATTTGAGTGATTTCCAAATGCATATTTCAATTTTTGACCAATTATTTTAGATGTATTATTAGTAGTATCATATATTTCTAAATTTTGATCACAATCTTTCCACCACCAATATGCTTTTTTAAAATCGCTTTTATATAGTGGCAGGATATTGTGTTTATAAGCTTTATACTCTAATACACCGTCAGTGTCTTCAGAACCTGACCTTTTAAAAATACGACCACCAACAATTAAAATTTTCCCATTAGATAGAGTAATGAGACCTGACGCTGTTTTAGGGATTACACTTTTTCCAATAACAATATAATTATTATCATTAAAGTTATATTTTTCTACGATATTTGTAAATATAAAACCATCACCATCTTTTGGAGTTATTGTACTGTTCATCTTTCCATAGGAATAATTTTTTAAAACAACACCATTTATCAAATATACAGATTTATTGACTTTTATAGGCGTAATACCTTCACGAGCATAATTTACACTTAATTTTTTGTATTTTTTAGTTATTGGATTATAAATTGCATTTTGAGATATAATATAACCATTATCTAACAACACTCCTTCATCTTCAAATCTTTTTGGTAATGTGTCTGTTACAAGAAATTTATTTTTTTTCGGAATAAACATCTCAACATCATTGGTATAGCGTTCTTTAGTAGTACTTATTCCTCCAAGAATAACAACGTTGCCATCTTTTAATACAAAAGAAGAATGATTCGCTCGTTTGTGATTTAAATCTCCTGCTAGTCTAAAAACATTTTCTTTTGGATAATATATTTCTGCACTTTTGAGGTATTGTTTATTACCATATCCTCCTGAGATTAAGACATTACCATCATTCATTAAAACAGCAGATGCAGTTGCATCTCGTGGAGTAACCATATTACCTGTTTTTTCCCAATACCCAACACCTTTATCAAAAAAAGGAAATATATCATCAAACTCTTTATCTTTTACATAACCAATTAAGATTATTAACAATATTATAAATGTTAATAAAACATATTTTGTAAATTTGCTATTGATATAC
>ULMR01033501.1_pt1 | contig 11219 bp, 11 predicted proteins | sample 1951711 | NCBI WGS metagenome assembly ULMR01 (sample SAMEA4835556, study PRJEB28245) | human gut metagenome | biome: gut microbiome; material: fecal sample | place: Denmark | collected 2008 | reverse complement strand
AAAAAAGGAAAACCAAGAATAATCTCAAGGTTTTCCTAATTGATTAGAGTAGAATAGAATTTAGAGAGGCAAAACAGTATCCTGAATTTTTGTGGTATAAGACCAAAACTTTACATTTCTTTTCTGACTATTATTAGTATCATAGCCATAAAATTGGATAGCTTTAGTTAGTGTGTCTCCTGCATATGCACCAAAAATAATACCAGTTGTTCCACTTTGAACATAAGTACCTGTGGTTAATGGGTATAAATTTGTATTACTTGTGTAGCCTGATGTTGAAAGAATGTCATAAACTTGTGTTTCATCTGTATACGCAGTATTAGCCTCACTAATGATAACCAAATAATAACCATCCCATGCAGCTCCAGCTTCGTTGGGTCTTATCATATGAATGTATTTAGCAGAACTTAAAACAGAAAGTGTAGTCCCGCTCATTGTTAATCCGCTTCCAAGAAGAATGGCTCCAGAAACCCCAGCAATTGTAGTAACGGTATCTGTTGCAGATATTACGTTATTTTCAATAGATACGTTTTGTCCAGCTGTTAGTGCGTCTTGTTTAGATGCCAATGAGGTATTTATAGCAGATATACCATTGTCATATGTCTGCTTATTAATAGCATCTAAATTTTCTTGGGCATTATTGGTTTTTAAATTTCCAGAAGTATTATAAAGTGGTATATAATTTGCAGTTGGGGTTACAGCAGTTTTTATGCCGCTAATCGTACCATCAGAAGCCAAACTATATACTTCTCCTGTTTGTATTGAATTTATTTTTACCAATCCTGTGGCGCTAATTGTATTTTCATTAATATCAATATTGTCACCAGCGGTTAAAATATTTTGTTTTTTATTAAGTTCAGTTACTGTCGCATAAGGCGTGAGATCAATATTAGCAATACCAGAAGTAACAACAGAATTTCCATTAACCTTAACATCGGAAACAATTGTTTCTCCTCCGCCCGAAACACTTATAACAAAATCATCACTTATTGTTATGTTATTACCAGCGGTAAGTTTATGCTGTATTGGCGTTGCAGTTAATACCCAAGACAAGGTAGAAATGGTTATGGTAATAGTTTTTTGCCAAGCTTGATTATTTTCATAACCATTATGAGTATATCCAAGAAATCCTTCAATATGTTGGGAATCATTGAGTTTATATATCTCATTTGCATATTTAATATAGTTATTATCGCTTGCCAAAAGAACATTTAATTGTTCCGATGTAATAATTCCTTGTGTGGCGCCCTGAGATGCTTCAATTACTACTTCAATAGAACCGTTAGTTGATTTTATTTCAAGATATTCACCAGTAGCGGCCTTATCCATAGAAATTCCAGAACCAGCCTTAAGTGGTATATCAAGTTCCACAGGAACATCTTGGTGTCCCCCTGTGTATACGAAGTGGCCAGTAGAGGACATTTGAACGCCTTCAGATGTATCATACTGAATAGTTGTATTCCCACTATAAGTAAGATTAACACTTTCAAGCGTATCAATTCCAGCTCCACCGCTACCGCCACCGCCGCCAGTGGCATTTATTCTCCCATTAACAATAGTTATATTGTTACCAGGTTTTATCATTATTTGTTCGGTTCCTTGAACTCCATAAAGGGCATTACCTTCAACTGTTTCTTTATCAAGTTTTAAATCTAATCTCTTGTCTTTTTCAGAATTTTGATCTGTAAGATATTGGACCTGCTCTTCGAGGCCTCTGTATACCTTTCCATCAATAGTTATCATGTTATTCCTCCCTTAGCTCGGTTTCTTTAGTTTTCTTTTCAGAAAAAAGTTTAACTTTGCTTAAACAAATCTTTTGCTGACAATGAGGACACACAATATAATATTCCATATCGTCCGATTGTAATGCTTCTTCAATCGTTTTTAATTTACTCTTAACTTTTTTATTATCGAAATACGTTATAATATATCCAATAATGGCAATAACTAAAGCCGCTAATGCGGGCGCAATTTGTTCCCAATTCATATTATTCTCCTCCTTCGGTATCGGTTACATACCATTTATTTTGATTGGGCTCTGCAAATAGAACAAAAAGTCTGTCAAATTTTTTTAAAAATTCTGCTGTAAAATCTGAATGGATCATATCAAAAAGTTCATTGTAAGCATCCATTTTATTTTTCTTGCCTTTTCTTACAACTTGTTCATTTGTAGTTTCAAACTCTTCTGTGGTGGCTGTAGAAGGTTCTGTGGATGGGTTATAAGCGTGATTGTTTATAACTTTACTATCCTCCAGTAGATCTGCTTCTGTAAGATTTGAAAGTTTTTCTTGCAATTCAAGCTTTTTTTGCCATTCAAGCCCATAGCTAAAGATTGTTCCAAACAACCTATATTTAAATTGATTTTCATCAGAATTAAGTATATGGTCTCCACCGTGTCTGCCATAAAGTAGATAATAAAGGGTCGTTGCGTTATTTTCATTCACAACCTGTGGAATTTTAATATTTTTATAATCTGAAATGAATTGATCAACCGTAGGAAATATATCGGTAAAGGTTCTTGTCCTGTAAGAACCATATAAGGAAGATTCGCAACATATCATATTAGTTTTCCTCCTTAAGTTCAGTTTTAGTTTCTTCAGTTTTAGATATATCTTTTATATTCTCTAAATTGTTTGTATCATTTTTTGCAATGGATATAGCATTAGGATTTACTTTTACAGTTACGGAATTAAATTTTTCACCAAAAACTTTTTTAAGCAATTCGCATGCTTCGAGTCTTTGGTTTAATCCGTCTTCAAGTCGTAAACTCATATTACTATCATTACGATCTTGCTCTCTGTTTAAGGTATGAGCCTTCTTTATGAACAATCCGCCGTTATCTAAACCATAAGTAGAAAGCCGAAAATTCTCAATGGCTTGCATTGCTAAAAGAAATTCTTCTGCCCTTCCTTGCATTCCGCCCGTAAGGGTTTGCAAATTAACATCACCAGTAATACCAATCCATTTTCTGCCATTTAAAGCTGCACTATTTACCTGACGGCTTGCTGCTTCAACAGACCAGTTTTCAGTTTCTCCGCTTACTCTCATGCCATCAATTCCAGTACTATTCAATAATGCTGTGCGTAAAAAAGGAAGCATATCACTTTCGAAGTCAATTATACCGTCATTTAGGGATTGTCTGCTTAAAATATTCTGACTTAGTTGTTTAGTATAATCTGACAGCAATACGCAATTTATGACGGGATCGGTATCCGTAGTTTCTTTATTGTAAACAGGAATTCTGATGAGCCCAGGTATCCAAGGTTTGGGGTCCTTGTTATTATTATTTTCAGTAGTCCCGCCTCCAAAAGCCAAAGGTGTTACGCCCTGATAACGGCCATAAACATCAATAGTTCCTTCAAGAGTGTAGGGCAAAAAATAAAACTTATCTTCGGGTATATAAAAGAACATTCCTTGCCCACGATAGAATAAAATACGTTCAATCATATTACCACTTAATTCTGAAGGCAATCCTTTCCAAATATATCTGTTTACTGCATCTTGTTCGTCTTGAATTCTTAATATTTTTTTTATATTTTCTTTAAGAATACATTCACAACTATCTGCCAACTTGACAGGAAGTCCCGTTTTGGGGTCAATCCCCGCTTCTTGTATTGATTTTAAATCCACTATTTGTGGTGCTTTTTTTGCCATAATATATTTAACCTCCAATGAAGATACCTTTATAAAGCTCATCGGAAATAGTTTTCCACATATGAGCATCATCTCCAAGATCTTCGATTCTAATTAATTTTGCTTTAATATAACTTTTTGTGGGCTTAATAAATGCTGAAATTCCAACATCGCTTATTCTCATAACCGTCATACCATTATATTTAAGTTTTAATGAAAAGGCATCCTTTTCTTCATCCGTGCAGCTATAATATTCAACAAATGGGAATAGTTTATTATTGTAAGTAAGTGCAGAAGTTTTAGATAACCCGATTGGCATTGCAATTATATTTCCAGCTTCAGAACCATATTGTTGCGCCATAAGATTCATAGACTTCGTTATATCAATATTTGGATTAAGTGAATATATTGCTTCGTTATGATATAGTTGAGTATTTTTTCCAGTGAGTGTTGTTATGGTTTTATCGAACACATTAAGATTTATTTTGTTCTGCATTTGATAATTAGCCCATTCACTAGATATTTGAGGTAATGAAAATTCGCCGCCTAGAATAAGTCCCCTCGCATCCTTAAACCCAGAATTTCCATACATGAATTTAAAATTTGGATAAACATGAATATAAGGCGTCCATGGCTTATAAGTGCATTCCACAATATAATAATCAACTCCCCCATTCATTGCCGCATTAAAATCGAACGCATTGGAATAATTGGGGCTGCAAATTCTGTAAAGATCGGTTTGACTCTCAATTTTTGGATTGGTAACAACAATAGGAGCATCAATAGTAGTTTCAAAATTACTTTCTGATGCCCAAAATATTACGCCTTCGGAAATTCCATCGTCTGTTAGTATTAAATTGTAGGATGGATAATTCGTAAAATCAAGTGTAACCGTTCCATCGTCCGCTTTAGATATAGGAAAGTTTCTTATTGGACAATACGGCAATAACTGCAAATCATATATATTGCCCGTTCCAGATTGCAATCCAATATTTACTCCGAAATTTAATGAAATTTCAGTTGAAGTTTTAAAGGTTTTATCCCCTGATTTTAAAATTAAATCAGAACTATATGGTAAGCAAAACATATCATAAGGGGCATCAAAGAGATGATACCTGTCTTTTGTAATAGTTGTTTTTAAATTTTTTGCACTAAATTGAGTTAAGGTTAAAGTTCCCTTTATTCCAGAAGAAACAAATCTGAATGAAGTATTGTTAGTTCCACTGTTTACCTCTTGGCCTGATGCCTCACCAGGGAAAAATCCAGAATTTATTAAGGTATCCATTCGCTCTTTCATAAAGGTATAAAGAGGTCCAGTATTTCCAACATCATAAATAGTATTTGGTTGATTAACTACGTTTGCAGATATTGTATAATATAAATTCGTAGAAGTATCTTTAATTATTTTACCATCTAGTTGTTGGAATGTTATTGCTTGTTCAGAAGTTAGATTGGAATAACTAGAAATATATCCTCCCATTATACTAAAGTCTTCTTTCGAAAAGGCACCCATTATAGTATTTAAATTATTTGCAGCAGTATTTTTATTATTAGTTTTTATTAAACCTCCATAAGTAACGGGTTCACTTGTGTAAAATGTAGGCGATAATGATTTGCTTGCTCCAGGAACCCAATCTCCACCGCTTACATTGGATACCCATCCAGTTTCAATACCACCGTTTTCATTAAATGAAAACTTAGTTTTTTCATAAATTTCTCCTCCATAAGGTTCATAAGTATAAATATTATATGAGACCGAAGAGGGGTTTATATACATCGCCGTTTCCTGTGCTGTCCCAGCTTTATCAGTAAATTTATAAAATTCCCAGTTACTAATTCCATTGACTTCGTAATCTGCTTCTCTTTTTGTAACTACGTTGCCAACGATAGTGGTATCCTCACTAAATGAATTTCGAGGCACATATCCAACAACCCAAGCGCATTCAGTGCTGTCTTTTAAAAGCGTCTCTGATTTTTTTATTTGATTAAAAGTAATCCCTTTTTCGACATTGAATATATAAGGATCATTATCTTCTAGAGTGGCCTTTTCAATGAAGGCAGGTGCATGAATTACTTTATCATAATAATCTGCAATAACGTCTCTGCGAAAAGTTGCTTTGAATTGTTTTCCTCTAAGACGAGTATATTCTGTAATAAACCATCTTGACACTATTTGATTATTCTCAACACATACGAGATAATCGGGCGCAATATTATCGCTCCATGTTTGATTAACAACTATAGTGGTTGTAACACCATCGTTTGGATTCCAATCTGCAATAGCCGTTCCAAGTAAATATTCTTGATAATCTGCCACTGTTGTTTTTCTTTTTATTATTCTGTTGTTGTAATTATTATAATTTAAATATAGTAATTGCATTATATATTCTCCTTCAAAAAAAAGAGAGAGAGGGATTATTGTCCCTCTCTCTTACCATTATAAATTATTTCTCCTTAACAGTAATAAAGGGGTAGTTTTTAAGATACTCAAGAGTATTATGACCCCAAATAAGTCTTTGCGTGTCGGTTAAGGAAGCCTGATTATAGAAACTATTTGAAACTTCAAAAGCAGACATCATAGGCACAGACTTACGTCCCATAACCTTAAATAGTATTTTATTATTTACCTGATACGATGGATAAACAATGGCATCTGAAGTAGCAATAACTGTTTTAGCAGGAATTGCATCACCAGCAAATACGTGGCCAACGTCATTCTGAAGAATGGTATCACCAGCAGCAAGAACCATTTTAACACCACCACGGTCAATTTGAATTGGTTCTGCAACAGTTTCCCCGCCAGCAAATGTAATATCCTGCTCAATAAGAGAACGAGTACTTGCGTCCGCAGCGGTCTTACTCTTATCGTTTACATCACCAAAATAACGTCCAGGAAGCGTAAATTCTGCAAATTTATCAATAATATCTTTATGATAAAGGCTTGGCAGATCTCTCTTTTCAATTCTTGCAACAGAATCTGCATTCCAAACAAAAATAAGGTCATTGATATCATAAGAGCGTATAAAACCATAGTCATTATATTCTCTCGAAATATCCTGAACATCAACCAAAAGTTTAGCAACAGCCTCGCCAATAACCTGGCCTTCAATGCGTGCCTTTTCCTCACCAGTAGTATCACCAACTGCAGTAGTTACATCAATCTCAATGGTCTGTTTACCTTTGGTAGTGGTAGTGGTACCAATAAAGGTATTATAAGTCGTTGAATCATAAATTTTCTTTGTTTCTCTGATCCAACCGAGGACAACAGCATTAAACTGAGAAAAGGCGCCTTCGGTAGAAAAGGCTCTTTTCGAAAGATAATCATCTACCGTGCAAGCAATAAAACGGAAAACATCAAAAACAATAGCTTGACATTTAGGTGCAGCAGGTCTGTAAAGTTTAAGAAGATTATTAGCTTCTGCGTCATTGGTCCATTCTACAGACTGCAAACAGTCGGTAGCATAATAAAGTTTCTGATCTCCATATAGTCCACCATCGACTCTCGCCATATCAACAAGAGTAGCCTTGGTATCCTTGATGTTATCTGCATACACTTCCTCCGAAAGTATCATATTGTAAAGTGCTGCAAAAATTTCATTTGAGCGTAAAGTTCCACTAAAATTAGCCATAATTATAAATTATCTCCTTCTATTATTCATACCTTTATACGGTGAGGTATCAACCGTTATTCTTTGAAGTTCATTTGTAAAAACTTCTGAATCTCCATCGGCATAATCAATACACGCTTGTAGTCCATCTGCCACTCTTTGAGCTGCGATATAGTCCTCATCTGTTGCAACGACTTTAGAACCACGTGGAACAAACGGATCATCTCCACCCCTTGCAATTGTTTCTTCTCTGATTTTTAAAATATTCTTTATGTAATCAAGATTATTTAATTCACCAAAAAAGGTTTCCTTACGAAGCTTTTTAAGATCGACAGGTGCAGCAGGTGGTTGAGAGGCGTCCCTCTCGCCGTTTGCATAAGCTTTAAAGAGTTTTTTGTAGTCATCCTGAAGTTTATCAAATTTTTCCTTCGGTACAGTATTTTCTTTCATTGCATTTATGGCTGCAACTGGGTCAAATTCCTGCTCATCATTCCCTTTTTTACCCGAATCGCTATTATTAGGTTGATTTTTTTCTTTGTCCTTTAGAGTGTCCTCTAATTTGATTTCTGGCATAATTAAAATATCTCCTTTAAACTTTTTTCTATTTTATTAATCGTATCTAAATATTTGCTGTAAGTTATTATATAGGTATAAAATCCCAAGCTTTTTACATATAATAATTCACCATTTTCGAGAGCTATTGTTCCGATCCCTATTAGATTTTTTGGATTAAAATAAATCCAATTTATTTTTGATCTAATTTCATCTACCATTATATTCTCCTTTAAAAATTATAACTCTTATTCATTAGAATACAATTTATGCTACTAACAAGCAATACTCTTCCGTCTTTAAGGGTTATTTGTAATTGTTCCCCTTCATAGTCATTCCAACTTTTAATTTCAAATTCTACCCATTCATCTTTGATCTTAATAAGTGCATAGTCATAATGATAATTGAGATCAATCAATTCTCTATTACAGCCCGTAAACGTAAATACAACCACTAAAGCTAGCAATAAAGATACTATAAACTTTTTCATTATTTATTCTCCTTTTAATTGTTTAATTTCTTTATAAAATAATTTTAATGTGATTAATTTATCAAACGTGAATATTCTTTGTTGTGCCTTTTCAATTATATACATTGCTTTTTCCTTATAATATGGTATTCCAATAAGATAAGGACGCATTGCAATAACAGGTAGTTTACTATGTTCTGATTGCTTATACATTGTCACAACACAATTACATAATGTAAAATATGTCTTGTTTGAAAATCTAATTATTGCTGTAGGTTTACTTGCAGGGGGGCCTGTAACAAGTTTAGTGTCTGAAATTATAACATTTGTAAAGGTGCTTTCATTAGGCATAAGTAGCCCTGCAAGACTTTCCTTTCGAGCCTTTTTATATTCATCACTATCATCGGCATAATAAATTATTGCCTTTTTGTTATGAAGTTTATAAAGACCAAGCTTTTCTGGTATAAAGTTGAAACAACCTGCAAGAACATCTGAAGCTTCGTCGAGAGTATTTCCTGCCAATATAATTCGTCTATCAGTATCTCTTCTACAAATAGTTTCAATTTGGTTTACAAAAGCATAACAAATATCAAAGGTCTTTTTTTCATTTTTTTCCCTGTTCATTTCATCAAGAACAATTGTTTTATATTTTTTTATTACCTTCGTTAATTCCTTTATTGCTTGGGTATCATCGGACTTTTTGGCGGTTTTTTTTCCTTTTTCAAGTTTGCCATTAAGTGCAACGCCTTTGGTATTATAAAAAGTTGAGAGAGCAAGAATTTTACATGCTTCTCTCCCATTTATAAATACACTATCGCCTTTTGTCTCTATTTTTGTTATGTTCCATTTATCCATAAGTTTCGAATCAATAAAATCCGCTCCATCTCTTTGCAAAAGCTTTTTTGTTGCACCTTCTGTAAGACGTAGCCACAAAAATTTATCTCCGTATTTAAAAAATCGTCTGAGGCAATAATTTTGACTCATATATGTTTTCCCGCAACCGCGAGAACCCACAAATATAAAAAATTTTGCCCAATTATTTCCAAATACAGAACGATTACTTAAAAATATATTATCTTTATCCATAGTCATTCCTTTTATATATATTTTAAATTAACGGGTAAACCCGTGGGAGTTCTCATTATTTAGCCGTGACTTGTTAGATCACCCCGAACAAGGTACCTCTTCGGTATAACGTCCTCTCGATTGGTTCGACTTGGTATATAATGAGTTCCAAAAAAATTTTTATATATTCAATAAAGTCATAGCCATGTCTGAATCACTCTCGTATGCAGCAGAAGCTAAATCTTCTTCTGAAATTTGAGCTTGCTGCTCTTCTAACTTGCTTTCCATATATTTTTCAAGAGCATCTCCATAAAATACTTCCTGAAATCCATCTCCGCCTTCTGCATTGATTTTTCTAACAAGATCCCATATTTCATCTCCTCCAAGTAAAAAATCAGAATATGAAATTCCATATTCTGAAGTTAATTTTGCCCAAGCACGTGCTTGTTTTGCACTTACCATTATATCGCCTCTTGCGAAAAATGAGGGCATATTACTCAAAATTGAAGATCCAGGATTTTTTCTTAATTGGTTCAAATAGCTACTTTTATAAGTTCCAAAAGTCATTTGAGAGCTAAGTTTTCGGCTCGTTGCTAATTGTGATCTTCTATTTAAATAAGAATTATAACTTCTTTCCCATTGTTTATCTGTCCATGAGCTTGCGCCCGATTTATATCCTTTTGCCATAATTATTATACCTCCACATAATATCCGTCTATTCTCTTTATCGTTTTAAACATTTTTTCAATTGTTTCATCAGACAAAGTTAAAACATAACCAAACTCTAATTCAGCTGTCAAATGTTCTCTATCCCCTGCATATTTAGTTACAACTATTTGTTTACCATTATCTAAAGTATGATAAAATTGGTAGCACTTAACACTTCTTACACATACAGGAATATTTTCTTCTTCAACAGTAAATTTTCCGAGTTCCTTTTGGGCCTTTGGCGTTGAGATAGCCGACTGTTTACCTTTCCAGATTATACAATCGGTATTTATTAGAATAACCTTATTTTTTTCTCTCTCAAGTTGAATTGCTCTTTTATTCATATCATTAACGCATCTTGCTAAAACAACGGCCGCTAAATGAGCTTCCATCGGATTAAGATTATAATGAAAACAACCAATAGTTATATTCATTGCATCCTTTGCATAAGGAATTGTTTTTCTTTTTGCATAAAAATCAGCCATTATATCTTTAAAACTATAAGGGCTCTTTTTACAAAGAATAGTAATTTCTTTATCATCAGGAACAAAATCGTTATATTTTTTTACATAGTATTGCTCATAAAATTTTGTGCAAAACATTCTTGAATCTAATTCATTATATATTGCTATATGATGACTTTCAAGATAAAACGCAAATGGAAATTCTTCCGTTGGTTTAACGCGTCCTTTTATTGTTTTGCAGCCGTGGAGTGTAGGCAAATCTTGACTCAATTCCCACGGATAAGCAGAAGATACATCAGACTTGAACCATCCATTATAGGGTTTTTTAGATGGCAACGCAAAGTTGGGGGGTGATGGCACGCATTTCTTTATTGCGGTATAAATATCCTTATATTTTCTTCCGCTAAATGCCGTAAATATCGTTTTGCCAAATTGCGCTTTAAAGGCATCATCTATCATTTTAAAATATTCTGCAGGGCTTTTTCCATTTTCATTTACCCTGTCTATTGTTTGTTGGGTTGAATTAATATATTTATATCTGATTAATTCTCCTTCTTTATAAATTCTTAATTCAGAAGCATCCTTCCTTTTTTCAATAACCTGAAAAGTATTATCAAAATAAGCCAATCTTCTGAAATTTTTTTCTCCAATTTCCCTTAAGTTCTTATCTTCTCTTAAGTTTTTTAGTATTATATTATATTGCTGTCTGTTTATAAACTG
>ULMR01017562.1_pt1 | contig 11258 bp, 11 predicted proteins | sample 1951711 | NCBI WGS metagenome assembly ULMR01 (sample SAMEA4835556, study PRJEB28245) | human gut metagenome | biome: gut microbiome; material: fecal sample | place: Denmark | collected 2008 | reverse complement strand
TGAGGAAAGAGTGCGAGTTGTATATATAATCCCCCAATCAATCGTATTGTATAAAGGTCGGCATAAGAAAATATACTGGCAGGGATGGACACTTATGTTATATATGTACGTGAAAATGGCCGGACGGGTAATAGTCTTATGCAAAAATGCTTGCATAAATGGCATATTATAACAAAATACCCCGCCGGCTTTTTATTTATAGAAATAAGTGGTCTTTCAGTTTTTATTTGTATCTTTGTCGTGTTTAAAAGAAGAATTGTCGACAGAATTCTGTTGTGTGGGTCTTTGTCATGGCAGGATCATGGGCAGTCCTTTGTTGTTTGCCCCTTCAGTTTTTAAGAATTTACGGGACATTAATGTTAATTAAAAACTATTGTAATGAATACAGGCAAAATCTTAACCATGCTTGCAGCATCCATGGCCAGCATTTCGATGTATGCTCAGACAGACTCGCTAAAAGTCGACACCACATATACTCTGGGTGAGGTGACCGTCAGGGGAATGCGTGTGATTAACAAGGTCGACCGACAGATACTTCTGCCTACCTCTGCCATGAAAAAACACTCGTCTGACGGATATGATCTATTAAATAAGATGATGCTCAATGGCATCAGGATTGATCCGGAGAGACAGGCAATAACGTCAATGCGGGGAGGAAGTGTGCAGGTACGCATAAATGATATTAAGGCCAATCAGCAGGACATCACCTCCTTGCGTCCCGATGAGGTGATACGAGTTGAATATATCGACAATCCCGGAGTGAGATATTCTGACGGTACTCTGGACGCTGTCATCAATTTCGTCGTAAAGAGACGCTATGCCGGATATGTGGGCGGACTGGGTACCATGCAGGCGTTCACCACGGGCTTTAACAACAGTAATGCTTATTTTAAGTACAATTATAAGAAGTCGGAGTTCAGCGTCTATTATGGCTTTAATTACCGTGGGTACGATGGCCGTAAGGTCAACAGTGAGAGTTCCTATTTCTTCCCTGACGGGACAGAGCGCCATCGCAACTATATCGGTTACAATACCGATTTTATGTACACCACCAATGTCGTCCAGTTGGGGTACAACCTGTCCGATCCTGACAAATACACCCTGAATGTGACTATGAACTATAACGGGACAAACAATCCTAATTTCGGTGCGAACCAGTTGGCGCAGGAGACGTCACGCCCCGATCTGTATCTTTTTAATAAGAAATCAAGCAAGACCTATACTCCGTCGCTTGACATCTACTGGTCGCTCCATCTTCCGAAGAACCAGGACATCATGGCGAATGTGGTGGGTACGTACATAGGCACCGACTACAGCTATCTGTCACGCAACTATCTTTTCAATCAGTCGCCGGAACAGTCGATGCAGGCCGATCCGGTCAACGATTATAGTTATGCCACGACCGGACGCAAATACTCTCTGATAAGCGAGGCCATCTATACCAAGAACTTCAAGAAGGTGGCATTCTCGGCAGGAGGCGAATACACGGTCAGCCATACCGACAATGCTTATACAGGTGCGGTGAACACGGATGCCGTGCTGAATTCAGACAATCTTTATTTCTTCGCACAGCTCCAGGGTCAACTGGGCATATTGAACTATCAGGCAGGTCTGGGAGCCAACTATGTGTCCATTCATCAGGGTGACATAGGATTCAACAGATGGACCTTGCGCCCGCAGCTCAGCTTGTCGACGAACATAACGGATAATTTGTCGGTGAGATATTCCGGACGCATCAGCCAGCTCACGCCTTCGTTGTCGGATCTTAGTGACGTCCGCCAACAGAGCGACGAGCTCTTTGCCAGCGACGGTAATACGGAGTTGAAGCCTTATGTGGCTTACCGAAACAACCTCACGATAAACTGGAGCTTGCCGATATGCGATTTTCAGTTATATGGTAATTGGTATTATGCCCCTGATATCATCATGAACTCTTATGTCCCGGAGCAGCAAGGCGACGGCACTTACCTGCTCATCACCCGCCCGGAGAATCAGAAGAGTTTCAGCCAGAAGTCGGTTACGGCATATCTCACGTTGCATGCCATTAGGGATGTGCTCGATATTTCCCTCTATGGCGATTATTCGCATTATGACAGCCGGGGCCTTGATTATTCTCACAAGTACGGTGCGTGGAAATGGGGCTCGTCGGCCAATCTTATGCTGGGACGGTGGAATGTCGCTGCCAGCTATTATACCGCTCCAAAGAGTTATTTCGCCGAGTCAATGACCAAAGGCGAGAATGGCTCAAACCTGAGCGTGGGCTATAAGTACAAGGACTTCAAGGTGGGACTTGGCGTATTGCTGCTTGGCTATGCCCAGGGCTTTGACTATGTGAGCAAGACGGACAGCAAATATGTCCAGAGCACGTCGCATACATTCATCAAGGACAATGGCAACATGTTCTACTTCACTTTGTCGTACAATTTCAGTCACGGACGTAAGTACGAGACAGAGCGCAAGCAGCTGAGCAATTCGGATAATGACAACGGTATCAGATAAGCCATGCGCGGGCAGTTGAGGCGTGTTGCCGTCTGGGACAGGTAAGGATGGCAGTTGCCCGTTTTTATCTTGCAATGAGGGAGGCAGGTTACAGAGTGTAGCCTGCCTCCCTGCGTGCCAGGGCGGAGGTATGGGGGTAGCTGGCTTTCAGCCTCAACGGGTCATGGCCTTACGGCTGCCTTCGATGGATCAGGACGGTGCAAGGGCAGCACTGCTTTCCGGGAGCGTAATGCTGTTTGTCGTTAGTCTCCGGAGTGCCCCTTTTTCATAGTGCTGAAGAAAAATAAGTTTCCCTTGATTTTCTTCCCTTTTTAAATAAAAAACCGTAATTTTGCATTTAATATCAAATAAATACGCAATAAGCATGTATAGAACGAACACGTGTGGAGAGCTGACACTCGCCAATGTGGGTCAGGAAGTGACTTTGGCCGGCTGGGTGCAGCGCTCAAGAAAGATGGGCGGCATGACGTTTGTCGACTTGCGCGACCGTTATGGCATCACGCAATTGGTTTTCAATGAGAGTGATAATGCTGAACTGTGTACCCGGGCCAACCAACTGGGCCGCGAGTATTGCATACAGGTGAAGGGCGTTGTCTCGGAGCGCCAGAGCAAGAATGCGAAGCTTGCCACGGGCGACATCGAGATCATTGCAAAGGAGCTGACGGTTCTGAGCCCCTCGCTCACTCCTCCTTTCACGATCGAGGACAAGACCGATGGTGGTGACGACCTTCGTATGAAGTATCGTTATCTCGATCTTCGTCGTGCGGCTGTACGCAAGAATCTGGAGCTGCGCCACCGGGTGACGATCCTTATCCGCAACTTCCTCGACTCGAAGAAGTTTATTGAGGTGGAGACGCCTATCCTCATTGGCAGTACACCGGAAGGCGCGCGCGACTTCGTGGTTCCCTCCCGCATGAATCCCGGTCAGTTCTATGCCCTTCCTCAGAGCCCTCAGACCTTGAAGCAGCTGTTGATGGTGGCCGGTTTCGACCGTTATTTCCAGATTGCCAAGTGCTTCCGCGATGAGGATCTTCGTGCCGACCGTCAGCCGGAGTTCACGCAGGTGGATGCTGAGATGTCGTTCGTCGATCAGGACGATGTGATCAACCTGTTTGAGGATATGATGCGTCTGCTCTTCAAGGAGATCCGCGGCGTGGATATTCCTAAGATGCAGCAGATGACATGGGCTGAGGCCATGCGCCGCTTCGGATCGGACAAGCCCGATCTGCGTTTCGGCATGGAGTTCGTAGAGCTGAAGGACACCTTCAATGGCCGTGGAGATTTCTCTGTATTCAACGAGGCTAAATATATTGGCGGTATCTGCGTGCCGGGTTGCGCTGACTACACGCGCAAGCAGCTCAATGAGCTGACCGACTTCGTGAAGAGACCTCAGGTAGGCGCCAAGGGACTGGTCTACATTAAGTACAATGCAGACGGCACGGTGAAGAGCTCCATTGACAAGTTCTACACCGCAGACGATTTCGCTGAGGTGAAGCGTGTGATGGGTGCGAAGGATGGTGACCTCGTACTTATCCTCAGTGGCGACAATGCCAACAAGACGCGTGTACAGCTCTGCTCTCTCCGTCTGGAGATGGGCGACCGTCTGGGCCTGCGCGACAAGAATGTGTTCAAGTGTCTGTGGATCATCGACTTCCCGTTGTTCGAGTGGAGCGATGAGGAGCAGCGCCTCATGTCGACACACCATCCGTTCACCATGCCTAATCCCGATGACATTCCCTTGCTCGACACACATCCCGAGCAGGTACGTGCCAAGGCTTACGACTTTGTCTGCAACGGCATCGAGGTCGGTGGCGGCTCCCTGCGTATCCACGACACGCAGTTGCAGGAAAAGATGTTCCAGGTGCTCGGCTTTACGCCTGAGCGTGCGGAGGCTCAGTTCGGCTTCCTGATGAACGCGTTCAAGTACGGCGCACCTCCTCACGCTGGTCTGGCATTCGGCCTCGACCGTATGGTGAGCATCTTTGCAGGTCTGGACAGCATCCGCGACTGCATCGCCTTCCCGAAGAACAATTCGGGCCGCGACGTGATGCTCGAGGCTCCTTCAGAGCTGGAGCCCAAGCAGCTGGACGAGTTGCAGTTGAAAGTAGACTTGAGGAAAGACTAAGAGCTCGCTCTTGGATCAGAAGAAGACAAACGGCCTTTTGTAATGAATGAAGGCCGGTCGGATAGGAAGGCGGTCACCTGGCTTTGTTATAGGTGACCGCCTTTTCTATGCTATTCATGATAGTGCGTAAGCGGAAATACGATGTAACTTGCATATTGTCATCAGTGCTATATAATAAGGTTAAAATATGGCCCGATAATGTTGTTTTTTGTTGATATAAATCAAGAAATTGTTCACAAGGGTTTTAAACCAGGGAAAAAGAGGAGAAAATGCGGAATAAAGTAGAGAAGAAATCAAAAATATATCGTATATTTGCAAGCATAAAGGTCAAAAAAACATTAAATGTAGCTTGACCGATAATTGTATAAACATTATGGTAGAAAAGAAAGCAAAGGCTGTAAGAGCCACAAGAAAAACAACAACAGTGAAGGCAGCCACTAAGCCGGCAGCCATTTTCGTGGATGCTGACAATGCAGGATTCCGTGCAGGTGATGTCTATCAGGCACTTTCTGCAGCTGGCACTTCTCTCTCTGTAGAGGAGCTGGAGAAGGCTACAGGAAAGACCGAGGTTGAGGTTCTCCTCGGCATTGGCTGGCTTCTGAAAGAGGGTAAGGTAAAGGGTGACGCCGGTAAGGTAGTCCTCGCCTAAATTCCGCTTTTCACATCGATACCGCAACGCTATGTCCTTGGGATGTAGTCTGTTGCGGTATTTGTGTTTTTATGCAGTTCCGGTACCTAACTTAGAAACAATATTGACCTTTAGCGATGATATACTTCGTGTATTGATAGAGGCAGGCGAGAAAGGACTTCGCTTGCAGAAGATCGTATTGCATGTGTATAATTGTCACAATAGTCTGTTTGAGTCCGTACCTTTGGAGGAAGTACGAAAAGGCGTAGTCTCCTATCTCCGTCATCATTGCCGGCATTCTGACGATCTCATCGAAAAGACGAACAGGGGCGTGTATAAGATCAATGTCCGTTCCTCATTCTGGCGTCAGCTGCGTATACAGTTTGATACGCAGACCGACGGACAAAACGATGAAACTGTAAAGAGAATGTCCGAGGACAAAGGCCCTACTTTGTTCAGTTTATAGCATTTTTTTGTAGCAGCGGCGCCGCTTGAGCGTCTGTGGATTGAGGTGCTTCCATTGCAGCAGCTCCTTTGTGTTATCCTCGAGCTGGGGACCCGTCTCGGCCATGGTATATCCCAACTGATTGAGCGTGGGTATGAGATGTTCGAAGAAGAGGGCGTTCACTCCCTTGTTCTGATAGTCGGGACGCACGCCGATGAGTAGCAGGTCGACGAGCTGGCTGTGTTTCCATTTGAGTGCCTTGAGAAATTGCCACCATCCGAAGGGGAAGAGCCGTCCGTTAGTGCGTCGCATCGTTTCCGACAGGCTGGCCATGCAGACCGCCACGCCGATAAGCTCACCTTGCTGGTTTTCCACGATGGGGACGAGGCGCAGGTCGATGAGCGGCAGATAGAGCTTTACGAAACCGGCGGCTTGTTCGGCGTCGATCTCCGTAAATCCGAAGAGGGGGGCATAGGCTTCGTTAAAGAGCCTGAAGATCTTTTCGCCGTAGCCGCGGTGACGGATGTCATGGGCCGTGACCGTGCGGATGGTGAGATGGAAACGGTCTTTTACCAACCGGCTGACGCGTGTATAGCGGTCGGGGATATGCGGGGGCACCTGCATGCGCACCTGTATCCAGTCTGCGGCTTTCTCATAGCCGAGGTGGTCCAGGTGGGTGGGGTAGTAGGGATAGTTATAGAGCGTGTTGACGGATCCCATGATATGGAAGTCGCTCAGGAGAATGCCTTCCTTGTCGAAGTCGGTAAAGCCCATGGGACCGATGAGCTCTGTCATGCCCTTTGACCGGCTCCAGTCTTCGGCAGCCTTCAGAAGGGCGGAGGAGACGGCCTCGTCGTCGATGAAATCGAAGAGCATGAAGCGGGCCTGCCTCACATGCCATCGCTCGTTGGTGCGGGTGTTGTAGAATACGGCGATACGGCCGGCCACCTTGCCGTTCCTGATAGCCAGAAAGGGCTGCACCTCAGAGGTCTTTAGGGCAGGGTTCTTCTTGGGATTGAACTGATCCCATAGATCGCTCTCGAAATCGGGCACGTAGAAGGGACAGCCGGCATAGAGATGAAGTCCGAAGCGGATAAAGACCTTCATCTCTGCTTTTGTCTTGGGGGTTATGATCTGTATGTCGTTCATTTTTAGCGGATAAGATAGATATAGACAGAAGGGTAACAGCAATGTTTCATTTGGCGTATTTGCCTTCTGTGGTTAAGGGTTTAGATCACAAAAATACGAATAAAAAATGATAAAAGGAAATATAAAGGATGGTAAAATGAAGAAATATGAATGTTTGGAGGCATGCTTATAGGGCAGGATCATCCTGCCGATGGGCGGTTTTTTCTGATAATGTGCGTGAAAGAGGCGTGGTGTCCACTCTGTCGTTAGGGCTTGAATGTAGATTTTTGGAGGATGTATACTTAAATTATGTCTGCCTTGCGGCGTTCATGTGGGGCTGGGCACTTATGCGTCTTGTCGCTGTGCAGCCCCTGAACGGCGGGGCCGGGGAGTCAGGGAAGTCTGTCCTGCAAGGCGATAATGTTCATAACTGAATTATCGCACCCTGAGAGACAAAAAAGGAGGAATTAGGCTGCTCTAAGGATTGATTTTTTGCTAACTTTGCAGACACAAAGCCAATATGCATGACAATGGAACTAACAATATATAGCTTTTCTCTTTGCATCGCCCTGCCGTTGATGGTATTCTTCGGCTTCTACTTCTTGTTTGCCAAGACGCCGGAAAAGGGCATTTTCAAGAATTATCTACGCTCCCGGCGCATGATGGGCTTGGCATTGCTGTTGCTCGCCGCCAATTATTCGGTACATTTCTTTTTCGGGATTAGGTTCAGGAATGTCAATGCGGCCATCTTGATGAATCTGTCCACCTACTTCTTGTGCTATTATCTGTTTAGTTCGGCAATGATAACGCTGCTCGACCGTTTCTACATCACGCAGAGGAGGTCACGGACACATGTCATCCTCTGGGTCATCTTCACTTTCCTCTCCGGGGTCGTATTATTGCTGTTGCCGGGAGGCGCCGTGCAGAAGGTCGACTTGCTGGCTTTGGCGGCATGGTTGGTGGCTTACGGGCTCGTGCTGGCCCGCAGGGTTCTTGTGGCATACCGTAGGGCCGTCCGGGTCTTTGACGACACGCACGCGGATGACATGGGAGCATACATCAAATGGCTGTCCACCTTTACCTATTGGGCCGTTATCTTTGGGGTGGGATGCGGCCTGTTGACTTTCTTGCCCGACGAATACGTTTACATCTGGATCCTGTCATCCATACCCTTCTACTGTTATCTCTTCTATTGTTATCAGAACTACCTGCTGTTCTATGAGCAAGTGGAGAATGCCTTTGAGCAGGACGTACCGTCAGAAAATGAATTCCTGGCAGAGGCGGAGGCAGATGCGGAAGAGAAGGATGAGCCCGAAGTGCCGGTATCCTATTCTGAGATGGTGGAGAAGGTGGAGTGCTGGATAAGGACAGACGGCTATGTGCAGCCGGGACTTACCATTAGGGAACTTTCCGAATTACTTCATACCAACCGCACCTACCTTTCCGGTTATATCAAGACTACGTATAAAATGACATTCCGTGAGTGGATAACCGGTCTCAGATTGGAATATGCGAAAGATATGCTGAAAGGACATCCGGAAATGAGTGTGCAGAAGTTGGCTGAGGCTTCCGGTTTCTTGTCCCGCAGTTACTTCATCAAGGCTTTTACTAAGAAGGAGGGGTGCACGCCGGCCAAGTGGAGAAAGGCAAATCTTGGATAAGGCGGGAATAAGATGCGATGGTATTAATATTGGCGGAAAGTGCTCTATTGACAAAGGGAGGATGCCTTGTCGTCAAAAAAGTGCTCTATCGACAATCTGAAAAGTGCTCTATCGACAATTTTCATAAAATGTTGAAAATCAATAGAAAAAAGTCTTTTCAATATTTGGGTCGATAGATATGTTTTATTATCTTTGGGGAAGAGAAAGATAATAAATTCAAACCTATATGAGCAAAAAAGTTTCTTTTCTTATCCTGCTTCTGTGGTTGGCGGCAGTGGCTTCCCCTGTCTTTGCGCAGCAGAAGGCAGACACGACCTACATCTTCCGCTTCGTGCCGCAGAAGGATATGTTCTATGTGCCGTGGAACGGCAATGACACAGAGCTTGCCCGCCTGCTGGATTGCATCGAAGGCAACAAAGCGGACATTCTTGACGGCAAACGGCCGCTCTTTGTCGATGGCTATTGTAATTCGCTGGGGAGTGAAGCCGATAATCTTGCCACGGCGAAAATCCGTGCCAACCGTGTGAAATCCGAACTGATTATCCGTGCGGAAATCAAGGAAGAATGTTTCATCACCCGCAACCATGCGACAGAGGGTGATTTCGTCACCGTGCGCCTGACGGTTCCTGTAAGGGAGGCTACTGTATCTGATGCGGAGGCAGAGGCACGACGCAAGGCTGAGGCCGAACGCCTGGAAGCAGAGAGACGTGCCGGGCAGGAGCGCGAAGCCCGACTGGCCGCTGAAAAGGCTGAAGCCGGGAAAGAGGCTCAGCAAAACACACTTGCCGATACTCCGTTGGAAACTCAAACAACAACCGGTTATCATCTCTCCCTGCGTGCCAACCTGTTGCGTTGGGCTACCCTGACACCCGATTTAGGACTTGAATGGCGTATCTGCCCGTCGTGGGGCATTGTCGTAAACGGCTCGTGGACTTCTTGGAGCTGGAACGACAAGGACCGCCGCTATGCCCTTTGGGAAGTGGCTCCGGAAGTACGTTACTATATGGGCGAGAAGAAAGCCTGGTATCTGGGTGCTATGTTCAAGACCGGAGAGTTCAATTATAAGCTTTCTACGACAGGCAAGCAGGGCGACCTGATGGGCGGCGGCATCACCGTCGGCTACCAGCTGCGGCTGAACAAGGCACTGAATCTTGATTTCAACCTCGGCTTGGGCTACCTGAATGCCGACTACGAGAAATATGAGGTCATCGACGGCGTGCGCGTGCGCCGCGGCAACGAGACAAAGGACTGGTGGGGACCCATCAATGCCGGTGTGACATTGGTATGGAAAATTGGTGCAAGCCGAGCGCATTAAAGTTTACTTTAGAATGTCGAGGCGCAGCCCGATTTATGTAAGTTATTCTAACACGGAGGAATAGAATATGAAAGCAAGACAATATATAAATATGATGGGAATGGCAGCCGCTGTGCTGCTCTCTTCCTGCGTGAAGGACACGCTCTATGATACGCCACACCCTGACCACGGAATGATTGCGGTGACAGCCGACTGGTCGGCACGTGGTACGGGTATCGACATACCTACCACATGGACGGTCTCCATGGGCGACTATACGGGTACGGAGACCGCAGCTACCCATACTCCCGAATATCTTTTCGTGCCGGGCAGCTACACCCTGGCGGTGTGGAATCCGGCTGAAGGAATCACCGTGAATGGCACCACAGCCACAGTTGCCGCAGCCACGGGCAACGACACCGGCGCAGGGGCCTTTATTAGCAACGCCCCGGGGTGGTTGTTCACCAACGTGCAGCAGGTGTTGATAGAGAAAGACAAGGACTATCCGCTGACCGCCGCGATGAAGCAGCAGGTGCGCGAGCTGACGCTTGTCGTCGAACCGACAGGCGATGCCGCCGGACGCATCACGGAGATTGTTGCCCATCTGACGGGTGTAGCCGGAACACTCGACTTCGCTACCGATACCTACGGAGCCGCTTCGAGCGTCGTGTTGCCCTTCACCAAAATTACTGAAGGGGCCGATGCCGGCAAGTGGAAAGCCACGGTGCGGCTGCTGGGGGTGACCGGCACGGAACAGATGCTGACGGGCGAAATACGCTATGTCGACGGCAACCCGACCCCCACCACGCTGACCAGCGACCTCACGGAAGCTCTCAAGGAGTTCAACACCGGAAAGGGCGAATCGCTGACCCTCGGCGGAACGCTGGTTGAGACACCGGAAGAAGCCGAGCTCTCCACGTTCGAAATCACGGACTGGACACAGAGATACGGCGGAGACGTAGATGCGGATCTGTAGCCAGTCATGCGATGGAATTAAGAAGGCGATCCAATTATGATTTGGAAAATTGCCACTTACTCTATTTATGCGTTCTTTGACATATTGGGAAAACGGGAAACTGATGGCAGACATGCAAAATAAATCCACTTAATTAGTGGACTATTGCAAATAATTTACTATCTTTGTAGAAGATAGGATGCGGCTCGGCATAGTCAAACGTTGAAAACTTTGTTTTCCATTTGCCTCTGCTCTCGCCTTTCACTATCTTTGCCACGTGGACTAGCCAGAATAGTATGGAAATCATATTCAACGAAAAATATTTGCAAGAAATGTATGTTACAGGACATACTGACAAAAAACACCGCTATCAACCGCAGGTGGTGCGCAAATATATCCGCGTAATCGATGTAATGATGGAGACATCCAACGTACAAGGGCTTATGAGATATAATTCGCTGAATTATGAGAAGCTGAAAGGCGACAAGGTCGGACTTTCGTCAGTAAGGGTCAACGACCAGTA
>ULMR01026419.1_pt1 | contig 11487 bp, 9 predicted proteins | sample 1951711 | NCBI WGS metagenome assembly ULMR01 (sample SAMEA4835556, study PRJEB28245) | human gut metagenome | biome: gut microbiome; material: fecal sample | place: Denmark | collected 2008 | reverse complement strand
CCAATCGGTTGTAATTGGTTTACATCTCTTCCGTATGCATAAGTTGTAGCAAACATTGCTAATACAGATAATGTTAAAATTATTTTCTTATTCATAGATATATCCTTTTTTCTCTTCTTAATTATTTTTTTGAATAAATCAAGCTTTTATCTTATTATATACCATTTTTTTTAATAATCATAATGTAAATATATGATTTATCTCAAACTAAATTTACAACCGCAATAATTTTGGCGATACAAACCTAATTCTCTGGACAATTTATTTGTTTTCAAAAATCCGTCCTTCTTTTTAAAATCTATTGCCAGATAATTCAGATTATACTTTTGAGCGATTTCATTTCCGATAGAAGTTAGTTTTGCAAAACTTTTGTGAGGACTGATTACTATTGAAGTTGTAAAATTTTCGATATTATTAGCTTTTGCAAATTCAGCAGTTTTAATCAAACGCATTTCAAAACATTTGTCACAGCGTTTGCCCTTTTCAGGTTCATTTTCAAGACCTTTTACATAATCAAAATATTTATCAGGTTCGTAATTTTCGACAATTAATTCACACCCAAGATGCTTACACAAAATTTCCTCAGCTTCCAGTCGCTTTTGATACTCAGTATCAGGATAAATATTCGGATTATAAAAATATGAATAAACCTGATATCCCATATCTTGTAAATAAGATATAGGATATCCTGAACAAATTGCGCAACATGTGTGAATAACTATTTTATCTTTTTTCTGCTCCAAGTTTTTTCACCATTTCCTTTAATTCTTTATACGGTTTAACTCCAATATAAACATCATTTCCAATCATCATACTAGGAGTTCCGTTTATACCGTGTTTGTAAGCAAAGTCAATATCTTGTCTTAATTTTTGAGCTGTCTCAACACTATTTGCATCCTGTTGTAGTTTTTGAAGATCAAAGCCCATATTCTTAGCCAACTTCAAAATTTCAGCTTCAGTTTGCGGTTTCTTTTCAAACAGAATATTGTTCATATCCCAAAGTTTGCCTTGTTCTTCTGCTGCAATTGTGTATCTTGCATCAACACAAGATCCGTAATGGAAAGGTGCTTGCAAATAAGGGTTGCAATCAGTATCCAATGGAAGATTTCTGTGAATTACTTCAATCCCTTTCATTTCTTTTGCAAGTTTGTGCATCATAACATTATGAACAGGACAAATAGGACATTGATAATCAGAGAATACATATATTCTGATTGGAGCATTTGCATCTCCTAAAATATTACCTTTAACAGCATATTGGTTTCTCTTATGAGAAAACTCCTTATATTCCATTTGACTTTTTACTTGAGGTGCGAATTTAAAAGTTACTCTTGTATATGTCAAGAAACCAGCAGCACAAAGCATTACAATAACAAATGCAATTAAATATGCTCTATTTTTTATCGCATCAAGAAAATCCTGAACACTTTGTTTTATGGAATGAATAAAACCTCCGTTTTTAAAATCTGTTGCAATACAAGCAATTAGAAGATTTAAGCAGTATGTAAATGCACATAACACACAAAGTTTTTTAATTTCAAATAAACTTATACACAATAAAGTTATTGATATTATAAATGATAACAAACCTAAAGATGCAATATAATCTAAAGGATTTTTAAATACTTCCAAGAATTTCAAAAGTTTGAAATTCTTTAATTTTGGAGACGCAAGAAAAATTAAAACAAATGAATAGAAGAACAATCCCCAATAAGCAAGAGGGATTCCTAAGAATTGGGACTCAGTAGTTCTTGCGATTCCGTCACAATCTATAAATTCATTTATTGAACAAAAACTTGATAATGCATAAGGGTTAAAGTTAGCATTAAAATAAATAATAGCAAGCTTTATTGTGGTAATTATACCGATTAAAGCAATAACTATTATTGAAATCTTTTTCTTCATATCTTTTTCCATAAAACAATCTCCTGTAAATATAAAAATATATTCTAATAATACAATTTTTTATTCCATAAATCAATAGCACAAAGCAGAAGAAATAAATTCTCCATTCCGGTGATATTTTATAATATAACCGTCTTGAATAAATAAAAAAGATATGTTATAATAATATATACATAGGAATTATATAGTTTTTGAGAGGTTGATTTGAAAGCTAATATTTTTAACTTATTTATTGACAAAATCTTAAATGTACCCCTTTGGATTAAACAAGTAATATACCTTAAGCTTGCAAAAGTAATGCAAGAATATGAGTGTGAGGATTTTTTAAACAACAACCTTGATAATATTTATTCAACATTTGTTCCAACACTTACGTTTAAAGGGAAAACAGAATTAATGGAAAGAAAGTGCGGTTTGGATAGTAATATTTACAACTTTCTGCAATGTTGCGCAAACGGTTACAACATTATAGAAATTTCCGTAAATACATTCCTTTCAATGGAAGAAGTTTCAAAATATTATGAACTTTGCCTTGAACAAAACTTTATAAAAGTTCCTGAATCTAGAGAAATTCATGCAATGGCTGGATTTATTGCAGGGAAATTCAGAATAGGTGAATATTTCAAACAAAAAGGAGAACTTACAGTTGATCAACTTCAACAAGCAATCCTTGCAAATAGAGATGCCGCTCAAAAAGGACAACCTAAAAAATTCGGAGAAATCCTGCTTGAACTCGGTTATGTAAAAGAAAGCGATTTAAAAGCAGTATTAACATTGAAAGAAGAAGCTAAAAAACGCTTCATTCTTGATTATAATACTCTTCCAAAATCCGAAACGACATATACAAATGAAAGCCAAAAATATGAAGAAGAAATTGCTCATCTAAAAGAAGAAAATACGAAATTAAAGCATAAACTTCTTCAGCTTTTGGAATTGGTAAAAAGAAATGCAAATCAATAAGAAAACAAATCCTGAATTATTAGTTGAATGTGTAAGAGATGGGCTTATAGACGAAGAACACTTCGGTTTCATTGTATTATCAGATAAAAACAGGGCTTTTGATTTTACGGGTGAAACCAATAATTATCCATATTATCTTCGCTCTTGTGCCAAACCTTTACAAGCAAGCCTTGTTATTGATTATGAGATGGACAAATTCTACGATATGACAGATGAAGAAATCGCACTCTGTTGTGCATCTCATGCCGGTGAAGAAATTCACGTTAATACGGCAATGAAACTTTTAAACAAAATCGGGCTTGATGAAAGTTGTTTAAAATGCGGTCTACATAAACCTTTATCAAAAACAGAACAGGCAAAAATGCTATTAAACGGAACACCTGTCAATGTTTTGCAAAACAATTGTTCCGGAAAACATATAATGATGCTCGGTTTGTGTAAGATGAAAAATTGGGATATTGAAACATATTATATGCCTGATCATCCGCTTCAAAAAGCTATAAAAGCAAAAATTTATGATTTGTGTAAACTCACAAAAGAATACCCAATAACAACTGACGGCTGCGGAGTTCCTATTGTATCAATGCCGTTAACTAATATGCTTCACGGATACTTAAATTTATTCGGAAATCCAAAATATGAAAGAATTAAAAATGCCTTTTTAAAACATCCATATATTATAGGTGGAGAAGACAGAACTGATACAAAAATTATAGAAAATTCAGAAGGAATAATTGCCAAAGTCGGCACAGGCGGACTTTGTATAGTTGTAAACACAAAAACAGAAGAAGCTTTTGTCGTAAAAATTTGCGACTGCGATATGAAAGCTCGAGAACTTGTTGTAATTCAAATTTTAAAAAATCTCCATTGGGCAGAAATTGAAGCTGATAAAGATATTAAAACTATCAGCGGAAAAGTTGTCGGAGAAATAAAAGTATTACCATTTTCTTAAAAAAACATACTTTATACTACAATAAAAAATACTAATAATATAAAAAAGCGGACTTTATAAAAAATCCGCTTTTTTGTTTAATCAATTTAAGCTTTAGAATTATTCAGCATCTTTTTTGATGTCTTTAATGCTCAATGCAATTCTGTGTTCTTGAGGTGTAAATTTTTTGATTAAAACTTCAACACTGTCGCCAACTTTGAATGTATTGAACGGATTAACATTTTCTTCAGCCATTTCAGAAACAGGTAACAAAGCTTCAACGCCAGGGAAAATATTAATAAATGCGCCGAAACCTGTAACTTTATTTACTGTACCTGTAATAATTTGACCTTCTTCAAATTGTCCTTCAATTTGTTGCCATGGATCTTCGCCCATTCTCTTTAATGATAAAGAAATTCTCTTTAATTCGTTATCAATTTTGATAATTTTTACTTCAATAGTTTCACCAAGAGAAATTACATCTGAAGGATGTTTAATTCTTGACCAAGAAATTTCAGAAATTGGAAGAAGACCATCGATACCGTTAATATCAACGAATGCACCGAAATCAGCAATTCTTACAACTTCACCTTTTACAACTTGACCTTCTTCAAGTTCAGACAAGATATTATCAACTACTTGATCTCTTTGTTCAGCTACTGCCAATCTTTGAGATAAGATAAGTTTATTTTTCTTAGGATCAGCTTCTAATACTTTAACTTCAATTTTTGTATCAATTAAGCCATCAAAAGGAGTACCTGTTCTCAATTGAGAAGATGGGATAAAACCTTTCAAATCAGCAACGTCAACTAATACACCGCCTTTAACAATAGAAACAACTTTTGCAAGAATTGTATCGCCTTGAACTTTTGCATCATTAAGTTGAGCCCAAGCTTGTGCATAAGCAAGTCTTTTTAATGAAAGAACCATTCCTTCTTCATCATTTTCTTCTTTTAATACATAAAATTCTCTTTCATCACCAATTTCTAAGCTATCAGCGCCTTCTGAAGCTGAGATTTCTTTCAATGGCAAGAAAGCTTCTGTTTTTGCGCCTTTTACGCTAATTAAGTATCCGTCGCTTTCTTTTTTCATAACTGTACCTTCAACGATATCAGCTACTGAATATGATTTTGAAAAAGATTCTTCTAACAATCTTTCAAATTCATCTAAATTTGATTTTTCTAATGTTGTTGTCATTATTTTATTTTTCCTTTCTTTAATTTTTATTTTTTTATTTTGAATTTTTTATAATAATTTTAATTTGCTTATAACTTTTTCAATAATATCTTGCGGAGTAGAAGCTCCTGCTGTTATAGAAATTTTTTGAGAATTTTCAATCAAATCTTTATACAAATCCAATTCTTCAGCGTTTTCAATATGAACGGTATTTGTAATATCCTTCAAAATTTCAGCCAAATGAGTTGTATTTGCACTTTTTTTAGACCCTACAACAATTACCAAATCACTTTCATCTGCAAGCTCTCTTGCTTCTTTTTGTCGCATCGAAGTGCTTTGACAAATTGTATTTGCGATATGAATTTCTTTAGCAATAGATGTCAAATATTCTACTATGGAATTTAAAGTTGCCAATCTTTGAGTTGTCTGAACAACGACACCTACACGTTTATGCGATTTTATTTGAGCTTCATATTCTTTTAACTGTTCAACAGATGCTGCAACAACCACATTATCACTCCACAGCTCGGCATTTGCTCTGATTGCAATAACTTCAGGGTGTTCTGATTTTCCAACAATTACGACAAAATACCCATCTTTTGCAAGTTCAACAGCCTTTTGCTGAACTTTTTTAACGTCAGGGCAAGTCAAATCAACAGGTTCAAACCCTGCTTTTTTAATTTTTTCAATTACCTGAGGGCTTTCTCCATGGCTTCTGATAACACAAATTCCATCACCGTGTTCAGGAATTTCCGTTAAAGTTTTTATTCCCAAATTTTCAAGAACATGAATAACATGGTTGTTATGGATAAGCTCTCCAAGAACAAAAACATTTTTATCAGGATTTTCAGCCTTTAATTTTTTAACGGTTTCAACGGCTCTTTTTACACCATAACAAAAACCGGCATATTTGGCTAATTTTATTTCTTTGGCTTTTTTTTCGGGCAAATTAAAATTGTCTTCTTTCTATTGAACTCGCGATATCATAATTTATCGCTGTAAGACAATTAAAATATAAAAAAGACAAAAAATCAAGCGTAAAAAAGCCTCTTTTTAAAGAGGCTTCATTCCACAGACTACATAATTTCAACCTATTTTTATGTAAGGATATTTCCAAATTTATCTCTTTTGTAAATTTCTTTAGTATCAAATTCTTGAGGAACAGTATGATAAGGTTTATTTTTAACTTCTTGAGAGCCGTTATCGTATTCAATATCATACTTTGAAGCAATATTTTGAAAACCGACATCAGATACTGCAAGAAAACTTACAACACCTTTAATCTTGTTATTAACATCTTCAGGCAAACCCATTGATAACAATTGATCAGATCTGTCTTTATCTTTTACGATTTCATTGAATAAAGTAGGATTTGTTCTTGCAATCAATGTATAAACTGTTTTTTTCTGAGAATCAGGCATTGATGCAAGTATTTTGATCTTTTTATCAACAGGAAGTTTCTTAAAGAAATTAGAGAAATATTCTCTTTTTTCAGTCATTGAAAGAGTTGAAAGTTCATCCTCTGATAAAAGTTGTCCGCTTGCAATTTTTGATTTAATAGATTCAGCAAAAGAAGAACTGATTTCAACTAATGATGAAACGATTGTATTATCATTTTGAATAGCTTGTTCTGTTACATAAGCTTCTACTGCCTTGTTCATTTCAGATTTTACACAATCCGGAGCATATTTAACATTTTCAACAGCATTTTCAATCGCTTTTTCATTACCTGATTTTAATACTGTTTCAAGAGCATCTGTCTGAACTGTCGGATCGTAATCTTTAATATTTCCGGCAACATGTTCTTGAACTTCTGAATACTTAGAATTCATCATTTCATTGTGCATTGCAAGTTGATTTGATTTATCACAATCCTTAATTTGATCAGCTAACATATTTGAATATTTTATAGCTTCTTCTTTATCAAATCGATCTTCAATTCTTTGATGGGCCAATGACATAGCAGGTTCTTGGATTTCTTTTTCCAATCTTGAAAAAATTCCATTTTCTGCAATCCTTTTAAGAGCATTGTCTGACCTTGCAGTAGCTACATCTATTGCTGTAAGTGGAGTTTTACCCATTAATTTATCAGCATTATCAACAGCATAAACTTGCAATTCATCAGTAGCATTTTCACTTGTTTGTAAATCTATAACAGCTTGATTTTGTTTATCCTCGTTAGTAATTGTTGTAATTAAATCAAAACCGCTTTTCTGAACTTCTGCATTTGGAAATTTTGATGACAAATTTACAAAACGACCTTTTTTATCATCCTGATCAGGAGAACTTGTTTCTTGTAAAGTTTCATTTCCTGTAATTGTTAATGAAGCAGCAACTTTGTTTTGATATGGATTGTCAGAAGTCCTCAACAAATTGATATTGTTTATGACATCGTTAGTAGCCTCTGAATCTGCACTAACAATATTTAAAGTAGCTTTATCAACGTTATCTTTATCTGCCCATAAATTTTTAAACTTATTTGCATAAATACCGAATACATTTACAGAAGCTTCGCTATTATAATATTTTAAGAATGAATTTATATACTTAGCTTTTTCTTTTTCAGACATTCCTTTAGTTTTTGTTTCCAAAAAGCTTAAAGAAGCAGCTGTTTCAATGTCTGATCCATGTATGAAATCTTTAATTTGAGATTGGAAATTTTCAACATCTTTTGCAACAGATTTGTCATAATCTGTTTTAGGTTTAGGTAAATTATCTGCAACTTCTTTTAAATTTTTAGCATCATCACTTGCAAGATATTCCTTAAGAATATTATAATGCCCTGTTTCTTCTGATGAAAGAGTTTCACCGTTTTGAAGTTTAGATTCATAAGAGTTTAATTCATCTTGCAATGATATTAAATTTTGAGCTTTAGCCTTGTTACGGATTAATCCCAATTTACCAAAATTTTCAATAAATGCTTGTTCTTGCTTTGTTCTTGATTCTACAGGTTTTTCAGAAATAGCATTATATAAAAGTTCTGATTTATCCAAATTATAATATTTCATATATTTGGCAACATCTGAACTATCAAGATTATCTGTAACATCTTCTCCAATTTTTGCAGAAACTATTTTGCCGACTTGAGTTTTCAAAACGGCGAATTCTTTCATTCTTGCTTTATCAGAAGCATTTAAACTATTTGTATCTCCGCCATCTTGAGTTATCAAATAATCATTTTCTAAATTTAATCTTTCAAACTCATCTTTTTGTAAAAATTCAAGATAAGAAATACCATTAAATTCGGCTGTTTGCAAACCACGCATAACAGAATCTGCAGCAGCTTCTTTCAATTTTGGGTTCTTATCAGTTGCAGAAATAAATGCTTCTTTTACATTTTTTAATCTCTCGTCTTTATTGATAAAAGTTTTGATTTTTTCAATTTCAGCTTGTTTTTCTGCCTCAGATAAATTATTCCAAGCTTCTTCACTTCCATGAGCTTGAGCTATTACATTTCCGTTTTTATCTTTTACTCCATAAATATAAGTATTTTTTGCAAATACTTCAAAACAATCTTTTATTTTTTCATCAGGAGTCTTTTCATTATAAAGTTGTTTAGCAGTCTTTGGCTGTTCAACTTTTTCTTGTTCAGCGGAATTTTGAGTTTCATCAATTGTTTCATTTTTAAAAGATGAAACGACTGCTAATTGTTGTTCGATGTTCAATGAATCAAAATCATTGACTTTAGCTTTTATTGCATCATATTGTTCTAGTGTAATACCTAATTGTTTTAATAATTCCTGTTTTTTAACATCAACAATAGGAATAGCTGACTTTGATACATTTTCTTCTTTATTAGTAGAAACAGAAGATACATTAAATGTATTTGTATTATTAACAGATATATTTTTATTTAAATAATTGTCTATCATTGATATTATAAAACTCTCTGCTTATTTCACTATACATGTAAAAACATGCAATATTAAGCTATTTCAACATGATTTCAAAAATTTACATTTATTAACATTTAAAAATTATTCACCATCTTTTGGAAGTATATACTTATTTGATGGAGACACTGAATAATAATTAACATTATCGCTAGCTCCAATATGTTTTGCAGCATTTGCAAACACACTATTGCTAAATACAGAAATAAGCGCCATAGTTAATTGATCATCAAGTAGAAAATAATGTTGAATTTTCCCTTCTTTGTTCCTGCCTAATAAAAATACTGAACCATATTTTATATGTTGAGGATTGTCATAATCTTTATTAAAATAAGCTTCATTTGTATAAATACCTTTTACCTGAAGTTCCGGATACCCGTCTTTTTTTACAGTAACAAGTTCAACATCATCAGGATTATTATCACGAGAATAACAATTTACTTTATAAGAACCATTTTTTGTCGTAAGAGAATCTGTCCCGACCAATTCACCAAAATTCTCATAAGGTTGAGCATCTTTCAATATGTCACCGTTTGGAACATTTTGTAAACTGAAAATAGTCTGACGTAAACCTAAATTATAATTATTAACCTTTATATCAGTATTATTATCAGATGATTTCAAAGCAGAAACTAAATAATCTCTCATATCATCAGAAAGATTATGATATAATTTAGTTTTAAGCATACTGTTTTCGTCAATCATTTCAATATCATAAAAAGTTAAAGGATTTGATTTAACTCCATCATCACCTACTAAAGAATAAGTTGCTTTAGTTAATGCAGATACCTTATAATCCATATCAAACGTATGTTTACCAGCTTCACTTACACCTTCGGAATAAACAATTTTATCAAACCCTGAACCACCTTTTGTATTTAAAAGAGTAATTTTCGGAGTTACAATTTCAGCTTTAGGTCCTCTATATGACGGGAACGTTTTTGAAGCAACAACAGTTGCGCCATCACTTTCAAGCGTATTTGGCGCATCTACCATTTCTATTTTATTTGAAGAATCTAGTTCTGACATTTTCAAACTGGAAGCAGATGCACTTGATAAAGGAGACATCGCTAAAACAGTTGCAGCTAAAGGCACTGCAAGTTTGTGAGGAACAGTCATTCTCGACTTATCTCCATTTTCTGATGCATTTTTTCTTTTTCTACCAAAATTTACTTGATTTAACCCATTTGTCAAATTTAAAGATGATACCGGTCTGATTGCCATAGTCTTAACTCCAATTTTTATTTACTTTTTTACACTTGTTATTTGTAAAATAGCTAAAAAAATTTTTTGCTACCTTTTTTTATCATTAAACCCTTATAAGCGTATTATAGCAAGCTATTTAGGATTTTGTAAATTTGTATATACAATATTAATATTTCTTTACACTTGCACCGTTTTTTTGTTTGTTGTAATTTTATGTGTGTATAAATGTAGCTGATTGCTACAATAAAATTAGACGAAATCTGACAAGTGTCAGTAATTAGTATAAAAGAAGGAGAACTCAAATGAGTGAAAGAAAATTAGTTGGAACAGGAGAAATGTTCAAAAAAGCACTCGCTGGCAAATATGCTATTGGTGCTTACAATGTTAACAACATGGAAATCTTGCAAGGTATTGCAGAAGCTGCTGAAGAAACTCAATCACCTATCATTTTACAAGTTTCTGCAGGTGCAAGAAAGTATGCTAACCAAACTTACTTGGTAAAATTGGTTGAAGCTGCTTTAGCTACAACAACAGTTCCTATCGCTTTACACTTAGATCACGGTGCTGATTTTGAAATTTGTAAAGCTTGTATCGATGGCGGATTTTCTTCAGTTATGATCGACGGTTCAAGATTCCCATTAGAAGAAAACATCAAAGTTACTAAACAAGTTGTTGACTATGCTCACCAACGCGGTATTTCAGTTGAAGCTGAACTTGGTAAATTAGCTGGTGTTGAAGATGATGTTAAAGTTCACGCTAAAGATTCAACATACACTGATCCGGCTGATGCTGTAAGATTTGTTAAAGAAACAGGATGTGATTCTTTAGCTGTTGCTATCGGTACATCTCACGGTGCTTACAAATTCACTGGAACTCCAAAATTAGACTTCGACAGACTTGCTGAAATCAAAAAAGCTGTTAACGAAGTTGTTGGTTATGATTATCCGTTAGTATTACACGGATCTTCATCTGTTCCTGCTGAATTCGTTGCTAAATGTAATAAATTCGGTGGTCAATTACCAAACGCTCAAGGTGTTCCTGAAGAAATGTTAAATTACGCTTCTAAACACGGTGTTGCTAAAATTAATATCGATACAGACTTAAGATTAGCAATGACTTCAACAATCAGAGAATTCTTTGTTGAACACCCTGAAAAATTCGACCCAAGAGAATATATGGGACCAGGCAGAACTGCTGTTAAAGAAATGGTTATGCACAAAATGCGTGACGTTCTTGGTACTGCTGGCCACGCTAAAGACTAATTTTTTAACATATAGTCAAATCAAAAAGACCGCCTTATTTTTAAGACGGTCTTTTTATATTTTAGATTTAATTTTTTATTTTATTATGCTGCCAAATTTAATTTATCACCAGGATAAAGCATTGGAGATGGATGATAGTTGTTTTCATCTAATT
>ULMR01023922.1_pt1 | contig 11608 bp, 11 predicted proteins | sample 1951711 | NCBI WGS metagenome assembly ULMR01 (sample SAMEA4835556, study PRJEB28245) | human gut metagenome | biome: gut microbiome; material: fecal sample | place: Denmark | collected 2008 | reverse complement strand
GTCGGCGCAACAGCTGCAGGAATCGGAAGTTGTTTCATCAAATCAGGCGCTAAAAATAGAGCCTTAAAACTTTCAGGCATAGGAGTTGCAGCAGGTTTGTTGACAATGGCATTAACTCTACCTGCAAAACTTTATAATACAAAAGTAAGAGCTTTCACAAGAGAAAAAGAAATGGATGTATTCTCCCGTGACAGAGAACTAAAATCAAATATTATGGAAGAGGTTGATAAAGAAGTAAAAGATGAAGATGTATCTTTAGATCAAAAAATCAATCACTACACATCTGTTCAAATGGCAAACAACGGAAACGGAATGCTTATAAAAGGAGCATAAATGAGAATAGGTGCAATAAATAATAATTTCTCATTTACTCAACAAAAGAAAACGTCCTCAAAAAAAGATAATAATCCGATATCCAAAACAGGAGAAAAAGCAGTTTTAGCAAAAGCTGCTTTTGTCGGTGGATTAGGCATAGGAGCAAGATTATTATTTGAACTTATGGACGATGATTTTATTATCAATACTTTAGGGGACAAAGCTGAAAAAATAGTTGACAAGCAGCACAAAAATGCAACTAACAATAAAAAACTTCTTTTAACTCTAGGTGCTTGGGCAGGATTAGCGATGGCATTTATCGGAGGTTTTGCAATACTTTATACTCTATTTAAAGCTCCAAATATAAATTACCAAGGGAATGTCAACGCATTCAAAAAGAAAAAAGATATGGACGTTTATATAAAAGGAAATTCTGCAGAAAAAGAAATTTATACTCAAATGAACGAAAAAGCAAAAAATGCCACCCCAGAAGAAAAAGCGAAATTAAAAGAACAATACATGCAAATAAAAAAAGCAAAAAACAAAGTCCCTGATTTTGTAAACCTAAAAAATAAAAACAACAAAAGAAATACAAAAAATCAATAATCACAAAGTTACAGATTTTTATGTTAAAATAGTTCCGCAATGACTGAAGGACAAATTTACAAAATTCATTCTGATTTTTATTATATTGATGACGGACAAAACACGCACGAATGCAAAATTCGTGAAGTCTTGAAAAAGCAAAAAGAAAAAATCCTTGTTGGCGATTTTGTTGAATTTGATAACGGTGTAATTACACAAATTATTCCGAGAAAAAATTTTATAAAACGCCCGAGTGTTGCAAATATTAACCAAATTATAATAGTTTCAGCACTAAAAGAGCCTGATTTAGACCTTCATCAACTTAACCGTTATATCGCACTTGCAAAATATTATAATATCCCGACAGTTCTTTGCTTTAACAAAGAAGATTTAAAATGGGATAAACACCTTAAAGACAAAATCAAAAAGATTTATGAACCCTTAGGATATAAAATCACATACACATCAGCAACCGAGCATAAAGGGATAAAAAATTTTGAAAAACTACTTGATGGCAAAACAAGTGTATTATGCGGAAATTCTGGAGTCGGCAAATCCAGTCTTGTAAATTCTATAAATCCAAGCCTTAACTTGAGAACCAAAGAGGTAAGCGAAAAAACTCAAAGAGGAACACATACTACAAGACACTGCGAAATTATTAAGATTAACGACACCTCAAGAATTGTTGATACTCCGGGTTTTAGCAACGTGAAATTTGATTTCATACTTCCTGCAGATGTAGATCTTTTATTCCCTGATATTGCAAAATTCAGAGATTATTGCAAATACTCTGATTGCTTGCATATTAATGAGGATGGGTGTAACGTATTAAATAATATTGACAAAATTGCCCCCTCTCGATATGAAAGTTATTTAGCATTTATTGATGAAGCAAAAGAATACAAAGAACGCATAAAATACGAAGGGCGAAAAGAAGAACATTCAAAGAAATTTGTCCATAATAAACAAATTGCAAAAATAAGCGACAAAAAACGCCAAAGCGCAAGAAACACATTAAAACAAAAAATTTATAAAGGTATTGAATATGAATATGAAAATGAATGATTATATCGAACTTGTTAATAAAAAAATTGATGAATATATGCCGATTTGCTACCCACAAAAGATTTTCAAATCAATGAAATATACGGTAACTTTACCTGGCAAAAGGCTAAGACCTGTTATGTGTCTTGAAACTTGCAGAATGTTTGGCGGGAATTATGAAGATGCAATTCCAACGGCCTGCGCAATAGAGATGCTTCACGCTCAAACCCTTATACACGACGATCTTCCTTGTATGGATAATGATATGTACAGACGAGGTCAATTAACAAATCACATGGTATTTGGAGAAGCTCACGCAGTTCTTGCAGGAGATGCACTCTTAACCTTTGCACCGCAAACTATCCTGAAATATTCAAAAAATCTAAGTTCAGAAAAATTACTAAAAATAATGGAAGAATATTTTCACGCAGCAGGAGCTTATGGCGTAATTGCAGGACAAGTTGTTGATATTGAAAGTGAAAAATTATCTCAAATGCAAGGTTTTGATACAGAAGATGAGCAATTACCCGAAATTTTGGATTTCATTCACACCCATAAAACAGCAGACCTATTTAAACTTGCACTAAGAACAGGTGCAATAATTGCAAATGCGACAGATGAACAACTTAAAGAGATAACAGAATTCGGTCAAAAACTCGGTGTTGCATTTCAAATAGCAGATGACATCTTAGATGAAACATCAACCTTTGAAGAAATGGGCAAAACCATGGGCAAGGATAAAGAAGAAGGTAAATTAACCTATACAAGCCTCTACGGTCTTGATAAGGCAAAACAAGATTTGAATAAAATACTTGATGAATGTTTTGAAATTCTTAATAAAAACAATTTGCACTCAGAAGTGTTTGAACAAATTTTAAATAAAATAAGAATATCATAACAAATATTTTACAAATTATTTATTCTTATGCTATACTGAAAAAGCACATTACAATAAGAGAGTAGGATTTGATGATTGAAAAAATAGTAAACACAGGGTATGAAGCCCTTGCATCCGGAATACTTGCGGCATTTATTGCGCAAATTATTAAATTTTTCATATTTACAATAAAAACTAAAAAAATAAATTTCAAAATATTCACTACAACAGGTGGAATGCCTAGCTCTCATTCAGCCGGAGTTATGGGACTTGCAACAATTGTAGGTCTTATAAGAGGCTGGGATTCGATAGAATTTGCAATTGCAATAGGTTATGCTCTGATTACAATGTATGATGCAGCAGGTGTAAGACGTGCAGCAGGAAAAACAGCAGCATGTTTAAACAGAATGATGGACGATTTTTACAAACACGATGTTCAGGCAATCGGCGGGAAATTAAAAGAATTACTCGGACATACTCCGCTTGAAGTTATTGCCGGAGCTTTGTTCGGTATAGTTTTTGCATATTTCTTCCACTTTTATGTTTTGGGAGCAAATTTGTAAAAACTCCTTGTCTTTTTTATTTTTTTATGCAATAATATAATTGTTAATAAGGGCTTATAGAATAAATCTATATCCGAAAGTTTACACCCTTAGGGAAAGAAAGAGATACTCAAAGTATAATGAGTGCGAAACCGCAGGAATTTAATTACAAATTTATAAAAGATAATGCAAGTCCCGGAAGCTGGCGCAGAGGATATGAATATCACCTCAAAGATATGGTGTTTGATTCGTACCCCGAAAAGAATTTTTATATGGCCAAGGTTAAAGGGAATTTTCAGGATCATTACAATACTGACTTAATCTTTAAAAAAAATAAGGTTGAAGCCAGATGTAATTGTCCGCTTAAAGAAGAATGGTGTAAGCACGCAGTAGCGGTTGCTCTAAAAGCTATTGATGAACACGCTTACGAAGACTGGCTTGAAACAAAATTCGGTATGGAATTTGACTTTCCGGATGAAAATACCGCTCTCACAGAACCGCCTAAAGGAAATTACATTTTCCACTTTAATTCCAAAAGAAAAGCAAACTTTTTCTCAGTGCTTGTTCGCTCAAGAGAAACAGGAAAAGTCGTAAGACAAATTGAACCTATTTTGAGAGCTTTAATTGAAGCTCAAAAACAAAACCCGGATTTTGAATTAAACAATTCTCAAAAAGTTGAAGTTGCAATTTTCCAACAGCTTTTAACCGTTTCAAGACAAGATAAAAAAGCAGGCTGGTACGATATTCCAATTACAAAATTCGGTCCGATGTTTACCCTTTTATCTAAAGCTGACGAAGTTTTAGATGAAAAAACAAAAGAAAGATTGAAGTTTACTGATGAAGAATGGAAGCTCATTTTAAACGTTAACACAGGTGCTCAAGGAACTATTCTTCTATCTTTGGAATGGAAAAGACCTGATAAAGATGACGTTTATCCGCTTGAAGAAGTCAGATATTTCTCAAGACATTTGAAATGGGGAAGATATAAAAACATAATATTCCCGACAAATATTGCAATGAGTTCTATTCCGCAAAATATTTTGAAATCATCTTTCACAGACTTGAAAGATGCCGATGGCGGGAAATTTATTTACGAAGAATTACCAAAACTCCAAGAGATTATGGACGTTGAAATCGCTGATAACATCAGCCAATTAATGCTCACGGAACGTCCGCCGTTAAACATTGTAACTATGGGAATTGACTATGATCAATCTCTAAAAGCATCATTGGAATTTGAATATGACGGAGTTGTTGTTCCGTATTCAAAAACTACTGCAGAAAAAGCTCCTTATATTACAATTAAAAAACCAGGGGAAGATTTTGTATATTGGATTAAAAGAAATCTAAAGCATGAGCAGGAAGCTTATCAAATGCTTTTAGCGTGCAGATTTGTTCCAATGCAGACAAATAACCTTGCTTTAGAAAAAGAAAATGCAATCGATTTTTATAACTATTATATTAAGCAGGCAGGAGAAGGTTGGAAATTTGTAGAAAAAGATGATATGACTTTCTTTAAGCTGCTTGATGATCCTTTCAGATTATGCGCTAAAATTGACTTCTCTGAAGAATCCGAAGATAGTTTTGAAATATTTTTATACGGTCAAGTCGGTGAAGAAATTATTAACTTTGATGAGATTTATGAAACCATCCAAAGCGGAGAAAAATACAGCCGTATTAGAAGTCTTGGATTTGTAGAATATCCTGCACAAGATATTTATGCAATTATGCGTGCATTCAATTCATTTGACGTTTACAGAAATAACGAAAACAAATTTATCGTAAAAACATATCGTGCAGGCTTGATTAACGAGTTGAAAAACCTCAATGTAGAACTCGTTTTGAGCGAAAAATTTGAAAACTTCTGGAAACAAATGTCAAACTTCTCAACATCTGAGGATTTGAAATTACCTGAAGGAATTCATGCAGAATTCCGTGAATACCAAACAAAAGGCTTTGGCTGGCTTTGGTTTATGTATAAATACGGACTTAACGGAATTTTGGCAGATGATATGGGGCTTGGTAAAACTTTGCAAGCCTTGGCTGTTGTTCAAAAAGCTAAAGAAGAAGACGGACCTGCACCAACTCTTGTTATTTGCCCGACAACTGTTGTATTCAACTGGGAATCAGAAATTCAAAAATTCGCGCCGACTTTAACAACTTTAAAACTTGCAGGAGTTGACAGAAAACAATTCTTTAAAGAAATTCCAAATTATGATGTTGTTATCACAAGTTACGCACTCATAAGACGAGATATCAACAAACTTAAAGAATACAACTTCAGATATGTAATTTTAGATGAATCACAAAATATTAAAAATGCTATGTCGCAAACTGCGCAAGCTGTGAAAAAATTACAAGCTTCACATAAACTTGCACTATCAGGTACTCCGATAGAAAATAAACTTGAAGAATTGTGGTCTGTATTTGACTTCTTAATGCCGGGATTTTTATTCAACATGGCAGAATTTAATTCAAGATATGTTAATCCGATTATGGAACGTCAGGATAAGACCGTTGAAAAACGTTTGAAATTGCAGATTTATCCGTTCATTTTACGCCGTATGAAACGTGATGTTGCAAAAGACTTGCCTGATAAAGTTGAAAATATTGCATACTGTGAACTTACTGATGAGCAAAGAGATTTCTATTTACAAGTTCTTGACAGTACTAAAGAAGAATTATTCAAATCTATTGAACAAAACGGTCTTGAAAAGAGCAGACTATCAATATTCTCTGCACTGTTAAGATTACGTCAAATCTGCTGTCACCCAAGACTTTACGACAAACAAAACGTAAAACATATTATGAAATCAGGCAAATTTGAAAAACTTAAATCAATGCTTGAAGAAATTATTGACGAAGGCCATAGAATTCTACTGTTCAGCCAATTTGTTGATATGCTTGATATAATAAAAGCTTGGCTGGAAAGAGAAGGCATCCCTTATGAATATTTGACAGGAAAAACTAAAGACAGACAAGGCGCAGTTGAGAGATTTAATTCAACACCTTCGATTCCAATATTCTTAATCAGCTTAAAAGCCGGCGGTACAGGTTTGAACCTTACAGGAGCAGATTACGTAATTCACTACGATCCATGGTGGAACCCTGCAGTTGAAGATCAGGCAACAGATAGAGCCTACCGTATCGGACAGACTAAAAAAGTTTTTGTATATAGACTTATAACGAAGAATACTGTTGAAGAGAAAATTCAGAAATTAAAAACAGTTAAACGTAACCTTGTAGATAGTGTAATTTCAGTTGACAGAAATATTGTAAAATCTCTTACAATGGACGATATTAAAGAAATATTCTCTGTTGATTAATTTTATAATTTATGCTTTTAATTTAAAATTCTTGTAATATACTATTTATGTAATTAACCCCTTTACCCCTGAGCAATATTTTACATTGGGATATTGTGAATAATATAATGCAGAATGGAGAAAAAAATGAGAGTACAGACTTGTAAATTTTTAATTAACACTTTAAATGAAACTGCAAAACAAAATAAAATGTCAGTTACCCCTAAAATTAATTCAAAATACATTAGTAACTTGAAAAAATCGGAATTTAATCCTTTTACAGGAGAAATTATTTTAAATAAAATTTTCAATTCCAATAATAAAATTTTAAAACCAATAGTAAAAAAATCTATACAACATAATATTAAACATGCCGAACAATTCCAAATTATTGCAAGATACTTTGCAGGAATTGCACAAAATATTGATACGGGAATTGAAAACTTTAAGAACTTTCTATTAGAAAAATTTCCGAATTATAAATCATTAAATTTCAATAAAAAATATTATCAAAAAGTTATCAAACAAGAAGGAACTATAAAATCCGGAAACAATTTATTTGAAAAAGCTAAAACATATCTAAAAGCCTTAAAAGAATATCCAACATTCGAGCCATTCGAAAATGTTAAAATTTGGGCAGAAGATGGCTTAGATGAAATGATTTTAAATAAGAGAAATAAGAAAAAATTAATAGCAAACAACCTTTTAGAAACAGAAGCAAAAAATGCGGCTAAACGAAAAACTAATAATGACTAACAAAAATTTAAAATTTAGTCTTACATAAAGTTTTATTAAAACAACATTATAAAATAAATATTAGCATTTTTAATTATATATGTATTTTAGGAAATGTGGAGGCTAAAATGCAAATAAAACAATGCAGGTTTATATTAAATACACTAAACCAAGTTAGCGAAAAAAATAAATTACCTGTAAAACCTAAAATTCATACAACGATATTTTTAGATAATTCCGCCGCAGAAGCAAATCCATACACTGGAGAAATAAAATTAAACTTTCTTTTTAACAACAGGCTTTTTAGACCGTTTATAAAAAGATTAATAAAGCATGAAGCCAAACACATTGAACAATATCAAATTATTGCACGATACTTTGCAGGAATTGCACAAAATATTGATAACGGATTAAATAACTTTAAAGAATTAATCCTGAAAAAGTTTCCAATGTATAAAAACGAAAAATTTAACGATAAATTTTATAAACAAACTATTGCAAAAGACGGTGTAATAAAAAAAGGACATCCGCTGTTCGAAAAAGCAAAAGAATATGTTAAAGCATTAAGACAATATCCTGACATGTCCCCGTTTAATGATTTGGAAGTTTTGAGCGAAAAAGGGGTTAAAGAAATGTTTAAAAATAAATGGCACAAGAAAAAACTTTATAAATCAAATTTTCTTGAAAAAGAAGCAAGAATGGCTGAAAAACAAAAATAAACAATATTACCATGGGTAGTCCTCTTTTATCAGCCATCCGTCCCTCATAATTTTTGCAGCACAATACTGGCCAGAACCACTTTTAGAACAATCATTATTAATCTCATCTTCTGCTAAATCAATCCCAAACGGTAAAATTCCCTTATCTGATCTCGTAAATATAAATGTATCACGCCCTAGTCTGTTAGGTGGCCTGTGTGCATTAATATCAAAATATATGAAATTATTGTATACTGCATCATCAGAATTATCCGAACCCCCAGCAACAGAAAAAACAATCAAAGTACCGTCCGACAAAATAACCGGCAGACGATAATTATTTACAAAAACCGAATATTCCCAACTAGAACCGTTTATCTTTTTCCATGGATCCCTCCTATCATAGCCGCAATAATCATGGCATACTTTTATTACAGACAAATATGGTCTATAATACTTATTAAAATATTCCTCAGCATTTACAGATTTATCATTATCCCAATACTGATATTCCCCGTTATCCTCTATGGCTCTGAGTTGAGCCTGCGACAAAACTGAATATACTTTTTTTACTTTTGCCGCCATTTCTTGCTTTTGATAATTTTGAATCAATGAAGGCATTGTCATTGCAGCAACAACTCCGATTATACCAAGTGTTATCAAAACTTCTGCCAATGTAAATGCAACTTTACGTTGGTTGTTTGGCATGACTAGGTACGTAACACCTTCAGCCAGAGTAAATCCATTTTTCAATTGGCCCTCCATTTATTAACTTATATTACAAAAAATTATCAAATTTTAGATATATTTAATTAAACATATTTAAAATTATAACTCACTTATCTAAAAATGTCAATATTTATTGAAAATTATATAATAATAGAATGGGTGTAAGAGAAGATTTAAAAATACTGCTTGTAAAAGAAAAAATGACATTAACAGAACTTGCGAAATATGCATCGGAAATATCTGGGAAAAAATATACGGTACATGGATTATCACAAAAAATGGTAAATAGCTCTATGAAATATGACGAAATGAAATTTCTTGCAAAAATAATGGGTTATGATATAAAGTTTGAAAAACAAAACGAAAATTAAAAAAGGACTTATTATTTCTAATAAGTCCTTTTCATAAAAACAATCTTCAAAAAATTGCTTATTTTTTGTTAACAGCTTCTTTGAATTTTTTACCAGCTGAGAATGCAGGAACTGTTGTAGCAGGGATTTTTAATTCCTTACCAGTTTGTGGGTTTCTACCAATTCTAGCAGCTCTTTTTCTAGATTCAAATGTACCGAAGCCAACTAATGTAACTTTTTTACCTTTAGAAACTGTTTTTTGAATAGTTTCAATCATTGCGCCCAAAACTTCAGCAGCTTCTTTTTGAGTTACGTTAGATTTTTTTGCAATTTCTTGTACTAATTCTTCTTTGTTCATAATAAAACTCCTTCTCTCTTTGTACATCCTTAATTATAGCTTAATTTATTTTAAAAGCAAGCATTTTTACGATTTTTAACACTTTTGGAATAATAAAACATTTAAATAGAGGAAATTGTATTACAAAAAGTAATAAAATTAATTAATTTTGGTCGTGAAAAATAAGTTTTTGCTATAATATTATAGGAATTAATAACGGGAGTATGTAGGTATTTCAACATGAAAGAAAGAATTCTTTTATTCACCATAGTTTTTGGACTCGGAATTTTCATTTATATATTCCAAAGTTACTTTAATACAGTTTGGGGGCTTGCACTTTTATGTACGTTCATGTTCATTTATGCACTGTTCCTTAACCTTTCATACAAATTTCAAAAACGTAAATTACAAAAATTTCCACAAGTTATTAACGAGAATTATAAACCTTTTGTAACTGTTATGATTCCTGCACACAACGAAGAATCCGTTATTTCAAATACTGTTTTATATATTTTAAATATGGATTATGAGAATTTTGAAATTATTGTAATCGATGATCGCAGCACTGATAACACAGCATCTGTAATAAAAGATTTAGAACAGAAATATGATAAAGTAACCGCTCTAATTCGTCCGATGGACGCATTTCCCGGTAAATCAGCTGTTTTAAATGATGCATTTAAAATTGCTAAAGGGGAAGCAGTACTTGTATTTGATGCAGATGCGACAGTGGAACCTGATTTTTTAAAAATTCTTGTTCCTTATCTTGAACCTAAAGATGTCGGAGCTGTTCAAGCAAGAAAAGTTATCCGAAACAAAAATGTAAATCTTTTAACAAGATGTCAAAACAATGAATATACAATGGATACCCATTTCCAAGTCGGAAGAGATTCTATTAAAGGTGCGGTTGAACTTAGAGGAAACGGTGAACTTATTAAACGCCAAGCAATCGAAGATATTGGCGGTTGGAATAACTACACATTAGTTGATGATTTGGATATGTCAACAAGATTACACATCAAAGGCTGGGATATAAGATTTTGCCCTGATGCTATTGTTTACGAAGAAGGTATTATCTATTTAAGACCTCTATTCAGACAAAGAAGAAGATGGTTGGAAGGTACTATAAGAAGATATTTGGAATATGCGGGAGATGTATTATTCTCAAAAGATATGTCTTTGCGTGCAAGCCTCGATATGACTGCATATATAACACAATTTATTATGCCAGGGTGGTTTGTTATGGAGCTTTTTATTAGAGGGTTTAAAGTTTTAGCAAAACAAGCACCACCTCACATGCTTTATTCATCAATATTTATAGGATGTGCAATCGGTTTTGGATTTTTCTTCGCCGCAAGATACGCCCTAAGACGTTATGATTACATGCCAAGACTTGATGCGACTTTTGAAGCTTTAGAAACTTCAGTTTACCTATTCATAATCTGGTTCCCGCTTGTATTATATATTTGCTTCAAAATCTTATTTATGAAAAAAGATATGAATTGGGGTAAAACTGCTCACGGACTTGTTATGGAAGAAGAAGCAAGTATTAAAGCAATTATAAAAAAAGAATTACAAAAAACTAAAAAATACACAAAAGAATATACTGAAAAATACAGAGAAAAATTGAAACAAATACTAGCTGAAAAATAATATATAAAGGAGAAAACAAAAAAAATGACAACAGAAACAACTATTGACGTAAAAAATAAAATCAGATCAGTAAAGGATTTTCCAAAACCGGGTATTATTTTCCGTGATATTACAACAGCACTAAAAGATCCTGAAACTTTAAAAGTTATGATAGATTATCTTTGCGATCAATTTAAAGATGTGAAAATCGATTATATAGCAGGTATCGAAAGCCGCGGATTTATATTTGGAATGCCAATGGCATACAAACTTGATGCAGGTTTTGTACCTATCAGAAAGCCAAACAAACTTCCTGCAGAAACATATTCTCAAGAATATTCTTTAGAATACGGTACTGACAAAATCGAAGTTCATAAAGATGCTTTTGAACCTGGCGCAAATGTTTTAATCGTTGACGATTTGTTAGCAACAGGCGGAACTGCAGAAGCTGCTTGCAAA
>ULMR01030440.1_pt1 | contig 11724 bp, 8 predicted proteins | sample 1951711 | NCBI WGS metagenome assembly ULMR01 (sample SAMEA4835556, study PRJEB28245) | human gut metagenome | biome: gut microbiome; material: fecal sample | place: Denmark | collected 2008 | reverse complement strand
GCTGCCACCATTCATCATGGGGACACCGTCGGCATCGGCGGATTTTCATCAGTAGGTACACCGAAAGCCGTGCCGGAAGCACTGGCCGCCTACGCAGAAGCACAACATGCACAAGGTAAAGAATTCAAGGTCGGCCTCATCACGGGAGGCGCCACAGGCAGTCAGGTAGACAGTGCCTTGGTCAAGGCCCACGCCGTATCGTTCCGTACGCCCTTCCAGTCGAACAAGGACATGCGCACGGCCATCAACCAGCACGAAGTGCAATATTTCGACCTCCATCTCTCGCAAATCGGACAAGACGTGCGTTACGGCTTCCTGGGAAAAATCCATGTAGCCATCGTGGAAGCCTCCGACCTCACCGACGACGGGGAAATTATCCTGAGCACCTCGGTCGGCATATCTCCCACCCTGCTTCAGAAAGCCGAACGGATTATCATCGAACTGAACGAAGCACATACGGGAAAACTTACCGGCATGCACGACATCTATATATTGGACAACCCGCCTTATCGAACACAGATTCCAATATATCATGTGAACGACCGGGCCGGACGCATCAGTGTGAAAATTGACCCGAAGAAGGTCACGGGAGTGGTCCGTACAAATGCCCGTGACTCTATCGCTGCCTTCACGCCTCAAAACGAAGCTACCCTGCAAATCGGACACAATGTAGCTTCCTTCCTGCTGCGCGAATGGAAGAACGGCGCCATCCCCAAAGAATTCCTTCCCTTGCAGTCGGGTGTGGGCAATATCGCCAACGCCGTTTTAGGAGCCTTGGGCGATGATACCAGCCTTCCCGCCTTCTCCATGTTCACGGAAGTAATACAGAACTCGGTCATCGACCTGATGCTGAAAGACCGTATCCGGTTTGCTACCGGCAGTTCACTCACCCTGAGTGACGACCATCTGGACACGATGTATGCACAGATGGACATGTTCCGCGACCGCATCCTGCTGCGTCCGCAGGAAATCACCAACCATCCGGAAATGATTCGCCGCCTGGGCATCATCGCCATCAACACAGCCCTTGAAGCCGACATCTTCGGCAACGTGAACAGCACCCATGTGTCGGGCAGCCAGATTATGAACGGCATCGGAGGCTCCGGCGATTTTGCCAGAAACGCCTTTTTGTCTATCTTTACCACCCCATCGGTGGCAAAAGGCGGACTGATTTCGTCCATCGTGCCCCAGGTATCGCACGTGGACAGCACGGAACACGACGTGCGCATCCTCGTGACGGAACAGGGCGTGGCTGATTTGCGTGGTAAATCGCCCTCGCAACGTGCCCGCTGCATCATCGAAAACTGTGCGCACCCCGATTACAAACAGTTGTTGTGGGATTACCTGAAGCTCTCAGAAGGGCATTCCTGCCACACACCGATGTCGCTGCGCAACGCCTTCAAGATGCACCTGGCCTACACCGAGACGGGTGACATGCGAAACACCAAGTTTGAATAACAAGAATGGAAAAATTTGACATACACATCCTGGGATGTGGTTCAGCCCTGCCTACTACCCGCCATCAGGCGACCTCGCAGGTGCTCAACATCCGCGAAAAACTGTTCATGATTGACTGCGGCGAAGGCACACAGGTACAACTCCGCCGCGCCAAGCTGAAGTTCAGCCGGCTGAACCACATCTTCATCTCTCACCTCCACGGCGACCATTGCTTCGGGCTCATGGGACTGATTTCCACGTTCGGTATGCTGGAACGCACGGCCGACCTGCACATTCATGCCCATGCCGACCTGCAACGACTGCTGGAACCGCAACTGGAGTTTTTCTGCAAGGGGATGCCCTATCAGGTAGTGTTCCACCCCTTCAACCCGGGCGAACGTACCGTGATTTACGACGACCGTTCTGTGAGTGTGGAAACCATTCCCCTGCGTCACCGTCTGCCTCCCTGCGGCTTCCTCTTCCGCGAGAAACCGATGCCCAACCATATCCGGCGCGACATGATTGATTTCTACGGCATCCCCATCTGCATAATGAACCGCATCAAGAACGGCGAGGACTACGTGTTGGACGACGGGACGGTGGTTCCCAACGACCGGCTCACTACTCCTTCCGACCCGCCACGGACGTATGCCTATTGTTCGGACACGGCATACCTGCCCCGCTTGGCGGAACAAGTGGCGGGCGTAGACCTGCTTTTCCACGAAGCGACCTTCACTGAGAGTGAAGCCGTCCGAGCCAAACAGACTCTGCACTCCACTGCCGCACAAGCTGCTCGCATCGCCAAGGAAGCCGGAGTGAAACGTCTGCTCATCGGCCATTTCTCCGCCCGTTACGAAGACGAGAATGCCTTACTGAAAGAAGCCCGCGCCATCTTCCCAGACACCTTGGCCGCCGACGAAGGGCTGAAAATCTCACTCTGAGACGTTAAAGAAAACTAACCCCATTAAACCGATTCCCCGGGAGATTGTCCTAACAGACAATGACGAACCCGCACACGCCATGAACAATTATAACGAAAAAGAAACCATACTGATGCTTCAGGACCCGTCGATGCAACGAAAAGGCTTCGAACGGATAGTGAAGGCCTACAGCGAACAGCTGTACTGGCAGATACGGCGCATGGTGGTTTCACACGACGATGCCAACGACTTGTTGCAGAACACGTTCATTAAGGCATGGACCAATCTGGACTATTTCCGCGGCGACGCCAAGATTTCCACTTGGCTCTACCGCATCGCCCTCAACGAGTGCCTGAACTTCCTGAACAAGCAGCGGGCCGAAAACCGCCTGTCGATCGACGATGCCGACGCGGCCCTGGCCAACAAACTGGAGAGTGACCCGTACTTCAACGGCGACGAAACGCAGAAGCTCTTCCAGAAGGCCATCCTGCAACTGCCCGAGAAGCAACGCATCATCTTCAACCTGAAATATTTCCAGGAAATGAAATACGAAGAGATGTCGGAGATTCTGGGTACCAGTGTAGGAGCGCTGAAGGCATCCTATCACCATGCCGTGAAAAAAATAGAAGATTTTTTTCATCAACACGATTAAACCTTTTTTACAAATTCAAATCTAACTTCCAAAGGAGGCAAAAATATGAAAAAGGAAGAAACAGACTTACTGAAGAGATGTGGAACCGAAAATCCCTTCACAGTACCGGAAGGCTACTTTGAACGCTTCACGGAACAACTGATGGAGAAGCTTCCGGAACGCGAAGCACAGCCTGCACCCAGACTGACATTGTGGACGCGTGTCAAACCGTGGGTCTACATGGCCGCCATGTTCTGCGGACTGATGCTCAGCGTGCGGATGTTCGTGGGTGAAAAGCAATCGCCTGCCACCACCTCGGAAACGACAGATTTCACTGAAGTGCCCGACGAATACATCGACCCGATTGTCAACCAGACCATGATGGATGATTACACCTTATACCAGTATCTCACCGATGCAGATACGGAAATCTATAAATAAAAAAATGAGAATGAAAAAAACGATTTACACGCTCGTGCTTCTGCTGACAGTTTGCCTAACTGGCCTGCAGGCTCAGAACGCCAAACTCAGCAAAGAAGAATTCCGCAACCGCCAGAAAGAATTCTTCACCCAGCAGGCGGGACTGAGCAACGAAGAAGCGCAGAAATTCTTCCCGCTTTACTTCGAATTGCAGGATAAGAAACAGGCGTACAACAAAGAGGCGTGGCAAAAACTTCGCCAGGGGAAAAACGCCAATACCACTGAAACGGAATACGGCAAGATTGTGGAAGACGTGATTCAGGCCCGCATCGCCACTGATGAGCTGGAGCTGGAATACGTGCGGAAGTACAAACAGTTCCTCCCGGCCAAGAAAATTTATCTGCTGCAAAAAGCCGAGATGCGTTTCCATCGGGAACTGCTGAAGGGCTTCAAACACGGTCAGAAAGGTCAGGAGAAGAGAAAATAAAGGTTCACACCGATTTTTTCAGTCCAAAAATTTGGAAAACAAAATTCTTTACGTACCTTTGCACCGCCTTCGAAAAACGAGGTACTCCTAAAAAGAGTTTTGGAGAGGTGGCAGAGTGGTCGATTGCGGCGGTCTTGAAAACCGTTGTACCGCGAGGTACCCGGGGTTCGAATCCCTGTCTCTCCGCCAATGACTGATAATCAACAGTTTAAAGCTATTACACCCAGCTTTACCTTCAGTAAAGCTGGGTGTATTTTTTTATCCCTGAAGTACAAAGCCTTTCAAAGAGTCCGGCTCCATATACAAACAGGGCTGTCTCAATTACAATTCAATTGCACTGAGACAGCCCTCTTCATTTATCATTTAAAAGATCATTCCACTTTCTTCAAGGATTCGGGCACATATTCAAACTTACCGGTAGCTACCACCTTATACTGAATCGTCCAGGTTACCGTCGCACTACCATCGTAAATTCCAAAATTAATCGTATAAATCACATCAATGCCGTCCACCGGAGTGACAGAACCGTAGAGAGCTTCCAACGCATGCGGGAAAGCTTCCGGCAGACGCTCCCACATCAGTTTCTCAATGTCAGAGTCGCTCATGTCATTATAAGTTCCCTGCCCTTTCCATGCGCTCACACGGAAGTCAAAATTATTCTGATAAGCTGAGCCACCATAATAATAATCATTGTTGCCATACCCTGTGACATATTTAGGATAATTTTCCTTTACCCAATCTGTGATTGCCTGATAGAAAGCAGAGACTTCTGTATTTCCCTTTTCTACCGGCAAATCGATTACCGTGCTGGGGTCATAGTTCCACTTGCCATTCGTCAACACAAACTGATTAGTGAGCACCTGCACTGTAGTAGTGGCCCATTTGCCAGCCTGCATCATATAAGTAGCACATTTCACACTGTTACTCTTTCCGTCATAGTACTTGTAGGCCACCGTATACTGATCTTCTTCCTGTGCATAAGGATAGCGTTGTGACAGGTAAACAGGCAAATAATTGTCGGGGGCCATGGAGCTGTCCAAGTTTCCATAGTTGCTTCCCATAGCCTTATAGTCTGCCGCATCCAAAGAAAGAGCGCCGGTAAACAGTTTCCAGTCGGTTCCATTGAACTGGAAGAGGTCACTCACTTGAGCAGACTCCAAATCACTGGTTCCTGCCGTCTTCTTCACTACCACATTATCAACTCGCACAGTAGTAGTCGCATTGTCTGAATTGCCGTTGTAACGGAATGCAAAATAAACCTTCTTGCCAGCCAAGGTAGAAAGATCATAATCACATACATTAGCCAATGTTCCATAAGTCTCATCGGGAACCGGTATGTTCACTGCAGACGTAATATCAGTCCAAGTAGCGGCAGCAATAGCTTCCTTCGTAAAATCTGACAAATTCTCACTGTAAAGCACTGACAGACGGCCACCTTCTGCCTTATAATTTCCATAGCAGGCATCAAAAGTGAGTTTCATACCCGACTCAATGGCAATGGCTGGTGTAATCATATAAGACTCCAATAGGCCATCGTGCTTGTAAGCACTCTGCTGCATGAACATATTACCACTATACGATTTTGCCTGCCAAGCATACGTACCTACGGTAACCACATTGTGCCAACCGTCGATAGCCACATTCTCCCCATTTGTCTGTCCGTCGAAGCCCTCGTTCAAAGCCGGAGCGTCCCCGCTCGGTTCCTGTTCCGAATAATTGTAGTCCACCAATACCATGTCCCCATTGGCCGCTTCCGGATACTTAGTTTTCAAGATACCCGGTACATGCTTGGAAGCACTTTCCACAGGAGTGAAGAAAGCATTCTTGGCACCACCCCATGCCGTTTCATAGTCCTCATTGCTGACACTATAGATAGAAGCTGCATTAAGCGCCTTTTCCGTAGCAGTAGATGCCCTCCGCTGGCTATAAGTAACCTTGATTGCAGAACCGTCATCCCCTGTATACCAGGTAGCGGCCAGAAAAGCAGGAATATATTCCGTACCCGGCAATTCATCGGTAAAGGTCAGTGAGGTCTTCAGCGCCGACAGTTCGCCGGAAAGACCGGCAGCTTCAGCAAGCGCCTTGTTGGTACTATTGTTGGCAATTGTTGCATAATCTGCATCCGTCAGAGTATAGTCTTTCTTAAAGACATTGGTAGGGCGAGTCATTTCGTCCAGTCCCTCAAAATTATCTTCATTATAATCGCAGGCACCTAACACAAGCAACGATGCCATTGCGGGGATTATATAGTTTCTTTTCATAAATTCCACCAACTTTAGAGATTAAAAATTAAGTTTCAGTCTCACGCTGTAAGTACGGCCCCATGCATAGAACACACGAGCATCCTTCCAAGTGTGTGAAGCACCGTCAATGGCATCCGTGATATATTCCTGATTGAATACATTGTCGATGTTACCATAAAGTGTCGCACTGATCTTTCCGATGTTGAAACGATATCTGGCGCTCAGGTCGAAAACATTTGCATCCGGCATCTTCCAAGGATCGTCATAAGACTTCTCCCCGTTGGCCACCAAATCATTGGAGTTGAACGACCATTCCGCATAGTTCCGGCCATAATAGTTCCAGTCCACACCCACGCTCAGGTCTTTAGTAATCTTGGCATCCAGTCCCAGAGCCGCAGTAGTCTGAGCCGAGTTACCCACTTTAGTACCATTCAGATGGATTGTCATTGAAGCATGGTCTTCAGCTTGAATACCTGAAGCATGCGTAATCTCTCCCTGATTTGTCCAGCTCTTTACAGGCTGTCCGGTTGAATCGTAGAAATAGCCCTTGGCATCACAGTCCCAACGCCAGAAACCCATAGAGAACATACCACGCACATCCAGCCAGTTGAACGGTTTCGCCACGAAATCCAGTTCCACACCCTGGTGAATCGCATTGACTCCACTCATGTTAATGCTGATACGGTCTACAAAAACACCTTCCCCATTCTTCAAATCGATACCACGGCTCATGGTCTTGTTCATCCACTTGGTGTGATACAGGTTCAGGTTTGCCGTCAGGAATTTAGAACGGAAGCCATAGCCCAATTCTGCCGAGAATACTTTCTCATTTACCGCATCCGGGTTGGTCAGGTTACTTGTAGTAGACTGCAGGAAAGCACCTCCCGAGAAGAAAGGAGCACGGCTGATGTAACCGACATTGGCAAACAGATTATGATTTTCAGTCAGGTTGTAGTTCAAACCACCTTTCACTGTCCAGCCCAGGAAGTTGACAGTTTCTGATTTTGCATGAGCCGCATCATAGTAGAAGCGGTCGTAACGCCAGTAACCCGTATTTGAAATAGAACCGGCCACAAATGCACTCAGCTTATCCTTATTGTATTCAGCCTGTGCAAAAACTCCTTCCTGTACCGTATATCCATCGTAATCGCGATAAACCACATCACCTACCTGCAGCTTCTGATTAACAAAAGCACTTCCGGCAGCCGCAGCGGCATTGTTGGCCACCAGTACATTCTGGCGAGATGAAGAGTCTACAAAATAATCGCCTCCATAAAGGTCGCAAAGTTCATTGGTATGTACACCTTTATAATAACGGAAGTCTACACCCCCATAAAAGTCAATATTCTTACCGAACTTCGTCGTATAAGTAGAAAGCAAACCAATCCAGGTATGTTTGTTGTAAGACTTTGACATGGCCATTCTGGAACCGTTTTCGCTTTCCTGATTCAATTTATAAACCTCATCGTAAGCAAACGTTCCATCCTCGTGACGGAAAGTCGTATTCAACGTACCATAAGAAGCGCCATACCAGTTACTCCGGTCGGTCGATTCCAGTCCCTGTCCGGCATATCCATATCCATTACCGATAGAAGCATAAAGTGCTGTACTCAAAGATGATTTTTCATCAATCTGCCACAAATGATTCAATGAAAGCTGAGGTTTATGATAAGCATTGCGGGCAGAAGTTTTTCTCTCCCCATTCAAACCATAGCCATAAGTAGGGTTATACTTATATGGGCTGTCTCCGTTCATGTATTTCTTGGCAAGTGTCTGCCAGCCTTCGATGGTCAGTCCGTCGTTGTTGTTACGCTGGTTGTGCCACTGGGGAGCTCCGAAAGCCGTAAACGACAGCTGATGATTGTCATTGATACGCTTTGCAATGTTGATGAACCAGTTGTAAGCTTCATATTCCGTTCCTTGGATATATCCGTCAGCCCAAGTCTTGGCACCCAACAATGTCAAGGCCCATCCCGACTTGCTCATACCGGTCGACACATTGAACATGATTTTATTGTATCCGTCATTTCCCATCGCATAAGAAACGGAACCCCCTTTCTTGGCCTCTACCGAATTGGTCACAATATTGATAGAACCACCTACTGAAGGAGCTGACACTTTGGAGGCTCCCAAACCACGTTGCGTCTGCATACTGCGGGTCACGTCAGAGAGTCCGGCCCAGTTGGACCAATAAACGCCACCCCATTCCATGTCGTTCATCGGCACACCGTTTATCATCACCGCAATATTTTCCGATTCAAAACCGCGCATATTGATACGAGAATCACCGAAACCTCCTCCCTGTTTGGTGGCGTAGACTCCAGGCGTGGACTTCAGAATTTCCGGAAACTCCTTTGTACCGAGTTTCTCTTCAATGAATACCGGCGCCACTGTCGATACAGCCACCGGAGTTTTACGGGCAATGGCCACCGAAGAAGTGACGACAACATCGTTCAACATAACAGCATCCGGCTGCATTTTAATCACACCCAAATCGACAGAAGTGCCCTTCCGGGTAATCTTCTGTTTCAGGTCTTTGTAGCCTACATACTTAAACACCAATGTAGAATTAGCAGCCACACTTTGCTTGAAGTAGCCGTCAATGTCGGTCACTGAACCTTGTGACAGACCTTCCACTATAACGGCGGCACCGACCAAAGGTTCGCCCGTTTCTGAGTCAACAAGCTGACCTTTCACTGTAGTAGTCTGAGCGAAAGCAGACATACTGCATACAGCCATCACGGCCATCAACAGGAAATGAATTAGGTTTCTTTTCATAATTCTGTTTTTAGTTAAAAGAATAGTGTTAATTGAACATTAATAAATGTTTCTTAGTGCAAAGATAACGAATATGATTCGAATAAATATTACATTTACACAAGATTTTTTAGAAAATAAAAAACTTTTCTTTATCAGTTTGTAGATACCTCCCCTACATTTTTAATCTTTTTCTTTTCCCAACACAAAGCTTTCCTTATATTTACGCAAACAATTAAACCTGAATCCACATGAAAAATAGAATGGTCCTACTGGCATTGGCCGCCACTTCATGGCTGGTCACTACAGCAAACACACCTGTTTCGAAAAGCATAGAGAACCCCTTCATCGAGTCTGCCAACACCATGACGCTCGACATTGCGAAAGTGGAACTGAGCGACACAGCCACGGTGCTCTATACGGACGCCTATTTCCGCCCGCACTACTGGATTAAAATCAGTTCCGAATCTTACCTGCAAGCCGACGGCAAGAAATATGCCTTGAAAGGCACGCAGGGCATTGAAGCCGATTCTCTTTTCTGGATGCCCGAAACGGGAGAAGCCTCCTTCCGGCTGAGCTTTGACCCCCTCCCCCGCGACACACGTTCGTTCGACTTCATCGAATCCGATTGCGACGAGTGCTTCAAGCTGTTCGGCATTGACCTGACGGGAAAGAAGGCTCTCGACCGCCCGGCCGATATTCCTGCCGAAGTAATCCGTACTTCGGAAACCGTCCCCGATGTTATGCCCGACCCTCAGTTCAAGGTGGGTGAAACGGTGGTACACATGCACCTTTCAGGCTATCGGAAAGAGTTGGCCAAGGAAGCCGATATTTACCTCAATACGCTAATGAATGGCCAGCAGCCTTATAAGACCACCATCGACTCTATGGGTATGGCTGAATTCAAGTTCTGGCAATACGGGCCTGCACAAGCTTTAATCAGCGTAGGCATGATAAATAAACAAATATGGTTGGCACCGGGTGAGGAAATAGACCTCTATGTGGACATGCGGCACAGCGGGCAGTATATTCTGAAGCGTCGAACAGAAAAGAAACAGTTGCCGACATTCAAGAGCATTCCTTTCTGTTACTACTCAGGTACATACGCCAGACTATCAGCTCCGTCTTTGTATTCAGACAAGTATTATGGCATGGATTTGTACACAGGCGAGTTTGCCGACTACAAAATGACGGCTGCCGAATACACACAGCATGTCATCAGTAGTTATCAGGCACTTTCAGACAGTATTGCTCAAAGTAAGCTACCGTCTATAGGTAAGGAACTGGCCTTAATTAATTTAAAGCAGGAGGCAGTCGAGGCCATGGCAAAAGGCGACTGGTTCCGCGAACATAATTACAGAAAAATACATAACCAATGGGAGCGCTCAAAACCCCTGAACATCAAAATCGACCCACTGACAGCTGAAAATCGTGCGGAATTGTGCAAACTTTTCTCCATTGCCGACCCCAAGCTGCTGATGGGAAAGGATTTGATAAGTTATGTATCAGCTGTATCTAGCCCTGATATCGCATGGCCTAAAGAAGCGGGCTTGGAAGGCACCTTTGCCTCCGAATTGAAACTAGTGTTGCCTTTGACACAGAAAGCTTCAAACGCTGTCCTCACTGAGGACGACCTGAAAAAACTGGATGATGTACAGAATCCTTTCTGGCGTGAAGCCTTGCTGAAGATGCAAGAAAACGCGCAAATCGCACTCAAAGCCGTAGAGGGAAAAGCCGTCATCGAAAAGACACCTGAAGTAGCCCCGGACAAGCTCTTCGAAGCCCTCATCGCGCCTTACAAGGGAAAAGTCATCCTGGTGGATTTCTGGAACACCTGGTGCGGGCCTTGCCGCATGGCCATCCGTGCCAACGAGCCGCTGAAGGAGCAGGAACTGAAGAGCGAGAATCTGGTATGGATTTACCTTGCCAACGAAACGTCTCCCCTCGTCACTTACAAACAGGCGATTCCAAACATCAAGGGGAAACATTTCCGCCTGAACGACGAGCAATGGAAGTATCTCTGCGAACAGTTCAAGATTGACGGCATTCCTTCGTATGTGCTGGTGGACAAGTCCGGACACTATCAGCTCCGCAACGATTTCCGCAACCACGAAGTCATGAAGAATACCTTAAAGAAAATGATTGAATAACCTCAAGTGTATCGAAGACGAAAGCGACACATGCCGTAAATAGCCGAAAAAGCCAACCCATTCACGCACAAAACAAGGTGAATGGGTTGGCTTTTTCGGCTATTCCATATAAAGAAGGTTTGAGCGGATTGGACCAGAGAAAGAGCCATCCGCTTTAAAGGCAGTTTCAACACACAAAAACAACCTTACCCACTTTCAAGCATAAAAACGGGAGCCTCGTGGATTTATCTCAAATAATAAGGTTTATGATAGGAGCAATAAGCAGAACCGTCGGTTGCCCGTTCTGTACAATTAGGATAGATACATTGGTGACTCCCTAATATCATGTCCAAAATGGTGGAACACGAAGAGCATAGCAACGATACGCCCAAGCCTATCAATAAAATCATCATTTTCTTTTTCATGGTATTGATAATATAAGGTTATTATTTTTCATTGGATGCACTCTACCTTACTTTATCCACTCCCGCCCCAAACTCAAGGTGCAGAGCGACTCGATGCGGATAGTGAAATTTCCCAAGCTGTTGGGCACATAGGGATACAAATCCTGATTCGTGCTGGAGTATGGAAGGTACTGCACCTTCATCTCCCGGATAGTACCCCACTTGTCGTAACGGCCATCGTTGTTGTCCACCATGTAAAGGGTATCAATCAGTCCGTTCTCATCGAACTTCACGCC
>ULMR01009127.1_pt1 | contig 11759 bp, 15 predicted proteins | sample 1951711 | NCBI WGS metagenome assembly ULMR01 (sample SAMEA4835556, study PRJEB28245) | human gut metagenome | biome: gut microbiome; material: fecal sample | place: Denmark | collected 2008 | reverse complement strand
GTTTAATTGGATTTTTTGCACTAGCGGAAGATGTATTTAATAAAGAGATAATGAATGGAGATATAATAGGTTATAAGATAGTGTCAAGATTTTTAATATCTGATTTTACAACACCAATAGTAAAGTTTATTACTAATTTTGGAGGGGCAATATTTTTAATAACATTAACAATTACTTTATTTATATTAATAAGAAATAAAAAAATTGGATTATCAATATTTTCAAATTTAGTGATAATTACAATATTAAATCAATTATTAAAAAGGATATTACAAAGACCTAGACCAACAGAATATAGAATAATTGAAGAAACAGGATATAGTTTTCCATCAGGACATTCTATGATAAGTATGGCTTTTTACGGATACTTAATATATTTGATTTATAAATATGCTAAAAATAAATATATTAAATGGACTTCTATTATATTATTAAGTATATTGATATGCTCTATTGGAATAAGTAGAATCTATTTAGGTGTACATTATACAAGTGATGTTTTAGGGGGATTTCTTATATCAATATCATATTTAATTATATACATAAGTGCTGTTAATAAATTTTTTATAGAAACAATTACATGAAATGACAAAAGACCATTATATTTCATTTATTGCATATGTTACTAATAATAGATGTGAAATTGTGAAGTTATATCTAGAACAAAATGTAGAAACTAGATTTCTAAAAAAAGGTAAAGGAATAATATATGCATATTGTAATAAAGATGGATTAATAAAAAAATATATATAAGGTTCATACCACTGAAGCAGAGAATATCTGCTTTTTTTGTACTGTTAAAGCTACAGAATAATGGCTTAGATTGTCCTTTTATAAAAAATCAAAGATAGGAGGTATTTATTGATGAGTAAATATGAGCCATTATGGGATTATATAAAAGAAAATCAAAAGGATAATTATATATTGACTTACGAAGAAATAAAAAGTATTTTAGGATTTGAAATAGACCATTCATTTTTAACTTATAAAAAGGAATTAAAAAATTATGGATATCAAGTTAGTAAAATATCTATGAAAGAAAAGACAGTGATTTTTAACAAAATATAACAAAAAATGTTACCAAATAGGCACGGAAAATTTGGTAAAAAATATAACAGTAATTAATACTTATGATAGAATAAAAATAAATTAGAGAAAAAGGAGAAAACGTAATATGGAAGAAAACAAAAGAAATAAAATATGGATGATAATTTCTATTGTATCTGTAATAATTATTATTGTTCTATCGGTAATGCTTATAAAAAATAACAATAATAATGGTAATAGTAATAATGCTAATGATAAAGTGGAAAAGGTAGGAGACGAAGTGAAAAAAGCAGATGTGAAAATAAAAGAAAGTGAAACTAAAGCTATTAAATATACAGATTTTGATAATGGCTTAGTAAAAATGAAATTACCAGAAGGATGGAAAGTAGATGTCTTAGGAGATTACATACATTATACGATAAAAGCATATGACCCACAAAGACCTACTTATCAATTCTTTTTTAACTTGAAAACAGAGGGGTATAATAAATCTGAAGAAGCAAAAGCATTTCAACAGAGATATTATCCAGATACTATGTTTGCAAAAACATCAGTGATAGCAGATAAAACAACAGAGGGATTTTACAAAATATTTAATGATTTAGGACCTTTAAATAATACTGCCGCTTTTACATTCCCAACTTTAAATGACTTTACAGTTGTTGAAAACTTGGGAGCAGGAACACTTGGAGGGGACATATTAAGAGCATCATTCAAAGATGAAAATGGAAAAGAAGCAGAAGGTTTATTTACAGCTTATGTATATGATCCAGGTCCATATTATGTACCAGAAAATGTAATTTCAGGAAAGCAAATAGATATATATTACTTAAATGTATATGATGCTATTTTTGTTACAGCACCAAAAGATGAGCTTGTAGATTGGGAGGAAACTTTAAATACTGTGGCGTCTTCAGTAGAATTTACAGATACTTTTATGAGTGGGTTTAATAGTCAACAAGATGCAGTAATGAAAAACTTCCAAAATGTTAGAAACATATGTAATCAAATTTCAGATGGAATAATGGACTCATGGGAAAAAAGAAGTACAAGTTATGACATAATGAGTCAAAAACAAAGTGATGCAACACTTGGATATGAGAGAGTCTATGATACAGAAACAGGAGAAATATATAAGGCATATAATGGATTTACAGATGATTATGACGGAGAAAGATATAAATCTATAACAGATAATATGTATACAAAAAAGACAAGTGGATATATAGAAAAATAAAACAAAATATTTAATATGGAGGTAATGAAAATATAAAGCACGGACAAAAAAGTATATAAAAAATCGGGAATAAAAAATAATAAGGTAATAGATATAGCTTTAAAATATTCTTATGATTCACCAGATAGTTTTACTAAAGCATTTACAAGATTTCATGGTTTTACACCGATTTCAGTTCGTAAAGATGGGGCAACAATAAAAGAATTTGCACCACTAAAAATAAATATAGATTTAAAGGGAGGATATACTATGGAGTATAGAATTGAAGAAAAGGAAAGTTTTAAGGTTGTTGGAGTATCAAGAAAATTTAAATATGAGAATGCATATGAAGAGGTGCCAAAATTATGGAAAGAATTTAATATGAGTGGGAACAAAGATATTTGCTCAATGTATGGAGTCAATTATGATGAGACAATGGAATGTGATGAATTCACATATATGATTTGTGACAATTATAAAGAAGGTATGAAAATACCAGCAAATTGTGTAGTAAAAGAAATACCAAAATTTACTTGGGCTATATTTCCTTGCTATGGGCCATCATTTAAAAGTATGCAAGAACTAAATGAAAAAATATTTAAAGAATGGCTACCTAATTCAAATGACTTTGAAATAGCTGGAGGATATAATATAGAAATGTATACAGATCCATCTAAATATGAAAATGGAAGTATGGATGAAAAATATTACGCAGAAGTATGGGTACCTATTAAAAAGAAATAATGTAGAATAGAAACTGTATAATAAAAATAATGAGCATTGCAAGCTCATTATTTTTTGGCCTAATTATAGCAATATATAAAATGTTCCAGAGAAAGTTAAATAGTATAGACAAAATTAGAATAATATTATAGAATAACAAGCATAGGAACGTAAAAATTACAAAGGAGGCCATGGTTTTAATGAAAATAAAAAGAATAAAAATAAATGACATTCCATCAATAATATGGGGAGAAAAAGCAACAAATTTTTTATAGCTGTACATGGGAATATGTCGAATAAAGAAGATGAAGTTATAAAAATTTTAGCAGAAAACGTAGTAAGTAAAGGTTATCAGTTATTAAGTTTTGATTTGCCAGAACATGGAGAGAGAAAAGAAAACACCAATTATTTATGTAAGGTTCAAAACTGTGTAAAAGATTTGAATAGTATTTATGAAAACAATTATTGATAATATGATGCTATGGAGTAACACCACAGAAAAAGAATTAAAAGAAAAGCAAGAAGTAAAAACAGATTTTGGACAAACTTTGTACTGGGATTACTATAAATATGTTAAAGATAATCCTATAACTAATTGGAATAAAAAAACATATATCTTATATGGAAATAAAGATAATATGCAAAACGAAGATATAATTAAAAACTTTTCAAATAATTTTAATTGTGATTTATCTATACTAGATGGAGGAGAACATTATTTCCATACAGAAGAACAATTAAAATTTTATAAAGAATGGCTAAGTAAAGTTATTATATAAAGATGAAGGAGTAAGTCAATGAAAACAGAATATGAAATTAGGATTTTAGATGTTAATAAAGAAGAAATGATAAAGAAATTAGAAAAACTAGGAGCTACTCTAAAAGGAGAATTCGAACAAAAAAGATATGTTTATGATTTGAAACCCGTAGAAAAAGATAAGTGGATTAGGTTGAGAACAAATGGAAATGTTACAACTCTTACATATAAAAATATAGTAAGTAATACTATTGATGGAACAAAAGAAGTGGAATTTGAGGTAGAAGACTTTAATAAAGCAAATGAGTTTCTGGAAAGAATAGGCTTTAAAAATAGAAGTTATCAAGAAAATGAAAGAATACAATATATTTTAAGCAATGTTGAGATAGATATAGATTCATGGCCTATGATACCAACATATATGGAGATAGAGGGAAAGTCGGAGGAAGAAATTATTAATATGAAAAAAGTTTTGGATATTGATGAAATTAAAGTAACTACGTTAAATTGTGACGATATTTATAAACAAATATATAAAATAGATATTTCGAAGATTAAAGAATTAAAGTTTTAGAATATTTTATAAATTAAGGGTAGGGAAATTATGAAAGATAATAACATGGAATTGATATGTAGAATAACAGATGAAGACATTGGAGAGAGAACTATTAATATGGAACATCCTAAATTGAGATTAGGTGCCAGAGGAATCGTTATAAGAGAAGACGGAAAAATTGCAGTATTTAACAAAAGCAATAAAAATGAGTACAAATTACCTGGTGGTGGACTAGAAGGTAATGAAAAACCAGAGGAAGCATTTAAAAGAGAAGTACTAGAAGAAACTGGTTGTGAAGTAAAAATTATAGAATGTTTAGGAACAACAGAAGAATATAAAACATTAAATAATTTTAAACAAATTTCTTATGTATTTGTGGGAAAAGTTTTAAAAGATACTCAGCAATTAAATGTAACAGAGAAAGAAAAAGATGAAGGAGCAAAAATGTTGTGGGAAACTCCAGAAAAGGCATTAGAACTTATAACTGAATGTTTTGGTAAACTAACTGCATCAAAATATTCTTCCATATATAGTACAAAGTTTGTTGTTTTAAGAGATAGACTAATTTTAGAAAGGTATCTGGGAAAGAAAGATGATGGACAATTAAAGCTTTGGAATGAATTAAATGAAAATAATACTGTACAAGAAGTACAAAAATACATAAAAAAAGTGATTGAAATTAGAGGGTTTGCAGATCAAAAAATTGAAAAGACAATGTTATTACTTTTAGAAGAGGTTGGCGAATTAGCAAAATCTATAAGAAAAAATGCTACTAATATGAGAATAGATAATGATAAAATCAATCACTATGACACAATAGAAAGTGAAATAGCTGACGTTTTTATTGTTTTAAGTAGTATATGCAATAAATTGGGAATTGATTTATTTAAATCAATAAAAGATAAAGAAGAAAATATAAAAAGAACTTGGAAATAGAAAAAATAATAGCATTATTAAGGATTTTATATAGCCTAATCAAAAATCATTAAAAGTAAATTTTCTAGCTTACAAAAATGTAAGGTTATTGTAATGTAAATCGATGGTAAAAAATAAAAAAAGAGATTACAATAAATATAACAAAACAAAGAAAGGAAAGATGATAGAAATGGAAAATGTATTAGAAGCTAGAAATATTGAAAAATATTATGGTAGCAAATCCAATCTAACAAAAGCTATTGACAATATTAGCTTTGAAGTAAAAAAAGGAGAGTTTGTTGGGATAATGGGGGCAAGTGGCTCACGGAAAAACAACACTTTTGAACTGTATTTCTACAATAGACAGAGTTACAGCAGGAAAAATAACAATTAATGGGATAGACATTACTAAATTAAAAGGAAATCAACTAAATAAATTCAGAAGAGAGCAATTAGGTTTTATATTCCAAGATTTTAATCTGCTAGATACATTAACAGCTTATGAAAATATTGCATTAGCTTTAACTATTGCAAAAACAGATGCACATGAAATAGACAAAAGAGTAAAAGAAGTTGCAAAAAAACTTGAAATATCAGAAATATTAGGTAAATATCCTTATCAAATATCTGGAGGACAAAAACAGAGAGTAGCATCTGCAAGGGCAATTATTACGAACCCACAAATAGTATTGGCAGATGAACCGACTGGAGCATTAGATTCAAAATCAGCAAGGCACTTGTTAGAAAGCTTTGAATTGTTAAACAAGAAACTAAATTCAACTATTGTTATGGTCACACATGATTCTTTTACAGCAAGTTATGCAAGCAGAATATTATTTATAAAAGACGGAAAAATTTTTAACGAATTAATAAAAGGAAATGATACAAGAAAGCAATTCTTTGAAAAAATAATAGAAATCCAAACCTTATTAGGAGGTGAACTTGGAGATGTTATTTAAATTATCAATAAAAAATATGAAAAAAAGCTTTAAAGATTATGCAATATATTTCATTACTTTAGTTTTAGGAGTAGCAGTATTTTATATGTTTAACTCTCTTGACAGTCAAGAAGCAATGCTACAAGTATCAAGTTCTACTAAGCAAATGATAAAACTTATGATTAATATGCTTAGCATGGTATCAGTGTTTATTGCTGTAGTATTGGGGCTTTTGATTGTATATGCTAATAACTTTTTAATAAATAGAAGAAAAAAAGAGTTTGGAATATATATGACTTTAGGAATGGGAAAAAGACAAATTTCTAAAATTTTATTAATAGAAACAGTATTTGTAGGAATTATTTCTCTTGCAATAGGTCTTATATTGGGAATTTTTGCATCACAATTTATGTCTATATTAGTTGCAAAATTATTCCAAGCAGATATGAGCAAATTTGAATTTGTATTTTCTAAAAATGCTTGTATTAAAACATGCATATATTTTGCGGTAATGTATTTAGCAGTATTATTTTTCAATGCATTTACAATATCAAAATATAAATTAATAAATTTATTAACAGCAGTTAAAAAGAATGAAAAAATAAAGATGAAAAATCCAATAGTATGTATTATAGTTTTTATACTTGCAGCAGTTGGTTTAGGATATGCTTATTGGATGGTAACAAAAGGGATTTTTAAAATGACAAATGCTGATGAAACAACAAGAGCTGTTGGAATTTCAGTATTAATTGGAATAATTGGAACAGTTTTAGTATTTTGGTCTTTTTCAAGTTTATTATTAAGATTAGTTCAAGCTAAAAAAAGCATATATTTAAAAGGAACAAACATGTTTGTGCTAAGACAATTACACAATAAAATTAATACAACAGTAATTAGTATAAGTGTAATATGTTTAATGTTATTTATGACAATTACAGCTTTATCTTCATCGATTGCATTAAAAAATTCTATGCAAGCAGATATAGAAAAAATGACACCAGTAGATTTAAATTTATACAAAACAGCCAATTTGCCAGAACAAACTGTAGATAGTAATGGGAATGAAATGTATAAAAAAGAATTACAAGAAGATTCTAAAAAATGTATTTCATATACTCTTACTCAAAATGGTTTTGATATGAATAATTTAAAAGATGTTATAGAAGCACCAATTTATATGCTAGATGGATTAACATGGGAAACAACATTAGGAGAATCTTTACCTCAAGTAAAAAAACAATTCCCGATGATGAAATTAGAAACACCAGAGCAAATAATGAAAATATCTGATTATAACAAGATTGCAAAATTATATGGAAATGAACAATATTCTTTAGAAGATGATGAATATATTATAATTTGCAATTATGAAAATATAGCAAATATCAGAAATTTAGGATTAAAAGAAAACACAGTAATTAACTTAAAAGAAAAAAATTATAAACCAAAATATAATGAATGTAAAGATGGATTTGTACAGATATCAACAAGCCATACAAATGTAGGAATTATATTAGTTCCAGATAGTTGCAATTTAGGCGAAAAAGACCAACAATTATGGTTTTTAGCTGCTAATTATAATGCTAAAACTGATGATGAAAAAAAAGAGATTGAAAAAATTTTTTCAAGAGAAGACTCTAGTTTAGTGCAAAAACTAAATAATAAAAATAGTACATTAGATGGCGAATCAAAAATAAGTATAGTTGAAGCAAGTGTTGGGTTATCAACTATAATAGTATTTATTGCTATCTATTTAGGAATTATATTTCTTATAGCAAGTTGTGCTATTCTAGCACTAAAACAGCTAACAGAAAGTTCAGATAATAAACAAAGATATATTATTTTAAGAAAAATAGGTTGTGATGAAAAGATGATAAATCAGGCTTTGATTAGACAAATTGGAATATTTTTTGTATTACCACTTTTACTAGCAATAATTCATTCAATATTTGGAATACAATTTGCTATGTCTATATTTGATTCACTTGCATCTAAAGAACAATTATTACCATCAGTTATAGCAACTGTAATTGTTATAGGAGTAATTTATGGATGTTATTTCTTAGCAACTTACATTGGAAGTAAAAATATTATTAAAGAGGAAGAATAATTTAACAGGAGGAAATAAAAAATGAAATATGAAAAAAGATTGCCATGATAATATTCACAAAGAATTACTACTATCTTGGACACCAGAACAGTTAGATTATATTCACGATATAGAATATTGGAAAAACATTATTTCAAAATCAAAGAACAGTGAAATAATTTCAATTCATGAAATGGAAAGTAATGAAGAATGTTGGAATGATTGGATACAATGTGATAATGAATATTCTAAAGGAGACAAAAAAGCTATTGAAGCAGGAGCATGTAAATATTTAAATTTTATTGCTATTGTTTTAAAGAAAAAATAAATTTTATTGATATATTTAATAAAATATAGTAAAATAAGAAAAGAAAATAAGAGATTTAGGGTATAAATCATTAATGCTGAATTAAAAGGAGGAAAAAACGTGAGTAGAGAAGAAAAACTATATTCCGAAATAAAACATAGAGGTTTCGGCTGCAAAACTATTACAACGAGATGATTGCTATAAAGTTGTAATAGTAAATAAAATAGCATATATCTCGTTATACTTAGAAGTAATTTAATATAAGGAGATATAAAAATGATAGAAATAGAATTAAACAATATAAAGAAAAATTATGGCTTAAAAAATGTTTTAGATGGTGTAAACTTTGAAGTTAAAACAGGAGAGAAAATATCTTTAATAGGAGAAAATGGATCTGGTAAATCAACCATTTTAAAAATTATAAATAGAGAAGAAAAACAAGATGAAGGGACTATTAATATAAGGAATAATTCTACTATTGGATATTTAAAGCAATTTTACAATAAAGAACAAGAAAATTTAATAGTTGAGCAATATCTAAAACGTAGTTTTGAAAAATACACAGAAATTGAGACAAAACTTAAAGAATTAGAAAATGTTATGGCAAACAACCCAGATAATCTGGATATAACATTAAAAAAATATGGAAACCTACAAGAAAAATATATTGCATTAGGAGGATATGAATTAGAGAGTAAATTTAAAAAGATATGTTCTGGATTTAAATTTGATAGAGAATTTTTAAATAAAAAATATAATTCTTTAAGCGGAGGAGAAAAAACAATAGTAAATTTAGGTACAATTCTACTAAAGAATCCAAGTATACTACTTTTAGACGAGCCAACAAATCACTTGGATATTGAAGCATTAGAATGGCTTGAGAATTTTTTAGTTAATTATAAAGGAACAATACTTTTAATTTCACATGACAGATATTTTTTAGATAAAGTATCTACAAAGACAATATTATTAGAGAATGGGAAAACAAAAATATATTTTGGAAATTATTCATATTTTCTAAAAGAAGATGAAAGAAGAACTTTATTAGAATTTGAAGCCTACAAAAGTCAGCAAAAGAAAATAGAAAAAATGAAAGAATCAATAAAAAAACTAAGAACTTTTGGACATTTAGCAGGAAATGAAATGTTTTTTAAAAGAGCAAAATCAATAGAAAAAAGATTAGAAAAATTAGAATTGGTAGACAAAGTTAATTTAGAGAAAAACAAATTACCAATAGAATTAAATGTTTCGGAACGTTCAGGTAAAGAAGTATTAACTATAAGGGATTTAACAAAAAAATATGATGAAAAAGTTATATTTAACAATTTAAACTTAGATGTTCATTATGGGGAAAAAATTAATTTAAAAGGAAAAAATGGTTCAGGAAAATCCACATTAGTAAAAATTATTATGGGTAAAGAAAAAGATTTTACTGGGGAAGTAAAATTAGGACCTTCCGTAAAAATTGGGTATATACCTCAAGAAATAAAGTTTATAAACGAAAACAATACTGTATTAGAATATTTTTTATCAGACTATACTGATAATGAAACAAAAGCAAGAACATTTTTGGCTAGATATATGTTTTTTGGAAATAATGTGTTCAAACATTTATGTGAGTTATCTGGAGGAGAAAGAGTAAGGCTAATACTAGCAAAATTAGTGCTTCAAAAATCTAATTTTCTAATATTAGATGAACCTACAAATCATTTGGATATTTCTACAAGAGAAATATTAGAAGAGACTTTAAAAAAATATAAAGGAACTATATTATTTGTTTCGCATGATAGATACTTTGTAAACAAATTAGCTGAGAGAGAGATTGAAATATAAATACTTTCTAGTTCTCTTTTTTAAAAATAAAATTTTCATTCCACTCTACACCTATACCTATTGCATCATGGGCAATAAAATTTGCGGCAAACTTGGATGGAGTAATTACAGTATTATCAGGAATGAGTAATATTGAACAAATGGAAGATAATTTATCATATATGAAAGACTTTACAAAATTATCAGAAGATGAAGAGGTAACAATAAAAGAAGCACAAGAGGTATTAAAAAGTATACGGTTAATCCCATGTACAACATGTAATTATTGTGCAAAAGTATGTCCAATGAGAATAGGTATATCAGGCTCTTTTACAGCAATGAATATTTTAACATTTAGAGATTTCCAAAAAGATTAAAAATGGAATAACAGGAACATATATAGAAGATATTAATAAAATAATAGACAATTCGTCACTAGATGAAAAAGTAAAAGACTTATCAAAAAGAATATTTATGAGAGTTGCAAATGCGGAAAGCAAAGTTCATAATAAACCACTTGAAGAGGTACATTTTCACGAAGTAGGAGCATTAGACTCAATAGTAGATATTGTAGGAACAGCAACAAGTGAAATATTTTCAGCTTCTAATGTAAGATTTAGACAAATAGATATAGACACTGAACTTGTTACTCCAACAGGTGCAGCAATAATAGCAGAATTAGCTGATGAATTTACAGTATTACCTGAAATGAATGTAATGAAAATAGGATGGGGAGCAGGTTCAAAGGAATTGAAGATCCCTAATATTCTGAAAGTATATTATGGAGAAATGGAAATACCAAATGAAGATATTGTTGTAATGGAAACAAATATTGATGACTGCACAGGAGAGGTACTTGGATATACACAGGAGTTGTTATTCAAAAATAAAGCATTAGATGTATTTTATACACCGATTTACATGAAGAAAAATAGACCAGCATATAGAATGACAGTTGTATGTAAGAAAAAAGATATGACTAATTTACAAAAAATTATTTAAAGTAATTAATGATAACGAAACTTATATTTATCCAGAATATGAAAGTATAAAAGAAATTGCTTTAAATAACAAAATACCTCTAAAAGAATTATATAAAATTAATGAGTTTATATTAAAGGATGAAGAAGGGGCTGTAAAAAAAGCCCCTTCATTTATATTCTTTACAAAAATAATAATTTAAACCAAATGATGACGGAATAGTTATATCTGAAAGATTAGCTGCAATTATGGATGCATATGAAAAAATATATAACATAGACTATAAAACAAATGCATATATGTTTACATTAAAAGACAATAGTACTGAAAACACAGAAAATGTATCAGCAGTAAAAGGTGTAGTACAAAATACTACATTATATAATCAAATAAACACTATTGTTAATTCTTTAAATAA
>ULMR01020924.1_pt1 | contig 11799 bp, 5 predicted proteins | sample 1951711 | NCBI WGS metagenome assembly ULMR01 (sample SAMEA4835556, study PRJEB28245) | human gut metagenome | biome: gut microbiome; material: fecal sample | place: Denmark | collected 2008 | reverse complement strand
CCACACTCTGGAAGTAGCCGATAGACACGATGTTGATGCCAAAGCAGATGAAGCCGGAGGCAAACAGGGGAAGTCCTTCTACGGCGAGGTCGTGTGCCGGATAGCGGCTGTCGATGAACCAGGAGGCTATTTGGGAAGAGAACAAGGCTGTGACGGCGAATACCACGACACCGCAGGAGATGGCAGTCAGCAGGGCCAGTCGGAAGGCTGCCCGCACGCGTTCCGGATGTCCGGCCCCGAAGTTGTAGCTGAGAATAGGTTGGGCCGACTGGGCGATGGCGTTGTACACCATGAAGATGATGGGGAAGAAATAGCAGGCGATGCTGTAGGCGGCTACCCCATCTTCTCCCAGGTAGTGGATAAAGACGTAGTTTCCGGCAAACATCATGGTGGCGATGGCTGCCTCGCAGAGGAAACTGGACACTCCTAACTTGCACATATAGCCGGTGTTGCGGAGGGTGAGCCGCAGGCTTTTCCAGGACAGCTTGACTTTACACAAACGGAGAACTCGCTGAGGCTGCATCAGATAAACCAGAATCATCGCGGCGCCGACAATGTAGCCCAGGCTGGTGGCCAAGGCGGCTCCGAACATGCCCCACTTGAAGATGAAGATAAATAAGTAGTCCAGGCCGATGTTGAGCAGGGCCGGGATGATGTTGCACACCATGGCATAGTTGGGTGAGCCGTCCAGCCGCACGAAGAACATGCCCGAACTTAGCAGGGCACTGAATACCAGGAAAGGGACGAACCAGTACATGTATTCGGCGGCGAGGGGCAGCAGGCGGGGCGAGCTTCCCAGCAGCAAGGCGATTTTCTCCACGTTGCAGAGAATGACTGCGGCGTAGGCGATGAGCAATAAGGAGGAAACCACGACAGCCTGCGTGATATTGATGCGGGCCACTTTTATTTTTCCTTGCGACAGGTGAATGGAGGCCACGACCGAGGCACCGATGCCGAACATCAGTCCCACGCCTGTATTAATCAGGAAAAGGGGAGCCGTGATGTTGACGGCCGCCAGGGCATCGCTGCCGATGCCTTTCCCTACGAAGATGCCGTCGGTGATGATGAAGATGGCTGAGAAAATCATTCCCAGTACGGTAGGAATAAGTAATTTCCGGAACAATTTCGAAATATTCATGCTTCCGAAGTCAATACTGTCTTTCATGTCTTTTCTCTGTTTCTTTGATTTGGCTGCGAAGGTAAGTCAATTCCGGCACTAAAAAATTCACAAATGATAATAAATCACTGCCGAAAAGGGGGGCGAAAACGCAAGGACGTTTGGATTCAAATGCACTTGCGTTTGAAGTAAAACGTAAAGGCGTTTCAGATAAAACGTACTTGCGTTTGGGTGGAAACGCACTTGTGTTTTTTTAAGGGCCTGATTTAAGGCAAAAAAGCTGCTCGGGTTAGCTAATTTAACGCGAGGATTTTCTTTGGTATCACAACTTTAGTGTAATTTTGCACGCTTATTAGATTTTAAGGATATCGAGAGAATATATGGCACAGTCGAGAGAGATGACATCAGGGCCGAGTCTGCCACTGATTTTGAATTTTACTTTTCCTTTGTTGCTGGGCAACCTGCTTCAGCAGACGTATTCGCTGGTGGATGCGGCCATTGTGGGACGATTCTTAGGTATTAATGCCTTGGCTTCCGTGGGAGCCAGCACATCGGTGGTTTTCCTGATACTGGGATTTTGCAACGGGTGTTGTGGTGGTTTCGGCATTCCGGTGGCCCAGAAGTTCGGGGCCCGCGATTATGTCACGATGCGGCGCTATGTGTCGGTCAGCCTGAAGCTGGCGGCCGTGATGTCGGTGGCGGTGGCCATTGTTACGAGTCTACTCTGCGGATTTATCCTACGTTCCATGCAGACACCTGAGAATATTTTTGAAGGGGCTTACATCTATCTGCTCATCACGTTTATCGGCGTACCGTGTACGTTTTTCTACAACCTGCTTTCCAGCATCATCCGTGCGCTGGGGGATAGCAAGACTCCGTTCTGGTTCCTGCTGTTCTCCACGTTGCTGAACATTGTACTCGATTTGTTCTGTATCCTAACACTGGGATGGGGCGTTGCAGGTGCGGCCATTGCCACGGTCTTCTCGCAAGGACTTTCGGCTTTGCTGTGCTACATCTATATGTACCGCAAGTTTGACATCCTGAAAACCGAGCCGTCCGACCGCCGTTTCCGGAAAGATCTGGCCCGTCAACTTTTGTCCATCGGGGTGCCGATGGGCTTGCAGTTTTCCATCACGGCTATCGGCAGCATCATGTTGCAGAGTGCAAACAATGCACTGGGTACGGCCTGTGTAGCTGCCTTTACTGCGGCCATGCGTATCAAGATGTTCGTGATGTGTCCGCTGGACAGCTTGGGTATGGCTATGGCCACGTATTCCGGACAGAACTATGGTGCCGGAAAGCCCGACCGCATCTGGATGGGCATCAAGTCGGCCACGCTGATGATGCTGGTCTATTCCGTAGTGATTGCCATCGTGATGTGGGGACTGGCCGACAAGTTTGCCTTGCTGTTTATCTCCCCCGATGAAACAGAGATTATGAAAGATACCGTGCTGTTCCTGCACATCAATACCTCTTTCTTCATCCTGTTGGGTTCGTTGAGCATCCTTCGCTACAGCATTCAGGGAGCAGGTTATACACGGCTGGCCATGTTTTCGGGCGTAGCCGAAATGATAGCCCGTGTGCTGGTCAGCCTTATTTTTGTACCGGCTTGGAAGTTCTGGGGTGTCTGCTTCGGCGACCCGACGGCTTGGCTGTTTGCCAATTTGTTCCTGGTGCCGGCTTTCATCTATGTATATCGCCGTTTGAAGGAGATTGTGGCGAAGGAAAGACGGGTGCCCGTCAATTCCTGATGGGCAGTTGTTTCCAGATGAAAGGGGGGATCAGGTGCCAGAGGGCTACCATGATGCGGTAGCGCCAGTCGATAAGGGCGATGCGTTTCTTTTTCTCCAAGGCTCGCACGATGTGACGGGCCACTTTCTCCGTGGACATCAGCATGGGATAGTGCTTGCCGTCGTTCAGCAGGCCGGTGGCCACGAATCCGGGTCGGATGTCGGTAAACCGGATAGGGAGATGCTGCATGTAGGCCAGCTGTTCCAAGGAGTCGATGTAGATATTCTGGAAACGCTTGGTAGCGGAGTAGGCCGGGGCGGCTCCCAGTCCTTTGGTTCCGGCAATGGAACTAATGACCGCGAGATGTCCTCCTTGTTGCCGGGCAAAGTAGCGGAATGCCGCGGTGACCATCCGTACGAATCCCGTTCCATTGGTTTCCAGTGTCTGGAGTTCGATGTCCGGTGCCAGTGCGTAATTCTGGTGGCCGATGCCTGAACAGTGCAGGTAGAGGTCCATGCCTCCCATTTCTTCAATCAGTTCCTGCAGGCGGTCGGGAGCCTCCGCCTGACAAATGTCGATGGCCCGGATGTGGATGCGGTCCGGAGCCAGCTGCTGCAATTCTTTCAGTTTTTCTTCGCGTCGGCCTGCCAGTCCGAGTATCCACCCCTTTTGGAGCAGTTGCAAGGCCGTTTCTTTTCCGATGCCGGAAGTGGCCCCTACGATGAGGGCCCGCTGGATAGGTTTCTTTTTCATCAGTTGGTACGTATTTCATAAAGGAATTCTTGCGAAAGAGGAAGTCCTTCGGTCGGGTTACAATGGATTTTTCCATACAGGGGCATCTGCGGCTGGAGCGGTTTCAGCTCCGGTGAAAGGTGGTTGCAGAAGGCCGTATAGGAGTGGTTGTTCCTGCAAGGTCCTGCATCGTCGCGATACACCAGCACGTAATGGTTCAAAGGACGGGCATGCACCAGCTGGTTGATTTGCAGGGCCAGGTCGCGTGCTTCCTGCGGTGAAATGCGGTCGAACAGGCTGGAGAGATTGAAAATCACCAGCTCGGTCAGTACGGAATGGGCCTGCCAGAACGTCGGTTTTACGGCCGATAACCGGGAATATGAGCTTGTCTGAATGTGCTTGTAAGCCGAGGTCTGGAAAAAGGCTTCGGTGGTTTCCCCCATCTCCTGCATCGGATAGATACCCACATAGGTCAGGTCCAGGTGAGGCAGGGAACGGCACACATCGGCAAAGGCCAGTCCCGAAGCGCCTGCCTCACAGGAAAGGTCGCAGAATACCACCCGGCCGGAAACTTTCCGAATCAGGTCGTACAGCCAGTTGCCGCTTCCGGTAAAAAGGGCCTGTGCCGCTGCATATTGTTTTCGCAGGTAGAAATAATTGTATACCTGGCAGAAGGTTTGCGGAGTCATCTCTTCAGGCTGGGTACGGAAGTCGCACCGGCCGTAAGCCGTGACTTCGCGGTAGTGGGCCACGTTCGCTTCCCAATCCTGCGGGGGTGGAACCAGTTGCTCGAAAGCCTGCTGGAAGTGGGCGGGCAAAGAATAGCTTCCTTCCTCCAGTTCCCAGTTCCGGCGGTAAGACGGGAGGGTGAAATTGCCTTGACAGAACGATTCGGCATCCGTTTCCAGGTAACCGTTGTGCAGGCGGATGTATTCCAACAGTTTGTAGAATGTGATGTTGGCCCCGAGAATGTGCGGGTTGCCGGTCAGCAGCAATTGCTTGCGGGCGCGAGTTAGTGCCACATTCAGCTTGCGGTCTATCAGGAAGGTACCTTCTTGAAACGTATTGGCTGTCAGAAAATTGAGCTGACTGAAATTCTGTACGGTGAATGAATAGATGATTACATCCCGCTGGCTGCCCTGGTAGCGTTCCACCGTGTCGATGGAGATGTCCAGCAAGGCGGGCAGTTGGAGGCTGGCTATTTCTTTCCGAATCATGGCAATCTGGTTGCGGTAGGGCACGATGACGCCCACCGTCCGGTTGGGGTCGAAATGAGACTCCGTCAGGCGGTAGATATGAGCCAGCAGAGTGGCCACGATGCGGGCCTCGTGCGGGTTGGTCTTGTCGGAGCCGCTGAGACTTTCGGGAACTTCTGCCGGGATGAAGACCATTCTCCGTTCCAGCAGCAGGCGGTCGATGGGGTCTTGAGCGGTTAGTCCGGCTTCGTAGGGTGTTTCTTCCAGCTGGTGGGGTAGCGGCACACACTCCAGTTGCTCCCAGTAGTAGAAGGTCTGGTTGGGGAACTCGGCAATGGCCGGGTGCATGCGTCCTTGCTGGCGGAGCACACTGCGGCACGTGTCGGGACTCGACTTATACAGGCGTTCGAAGAGGGAGTTGCGGCAGTCCTCCAGTCCGATTTGTCGCAGGAGCGGGTCGGTGACAGCCGCTTCTTCGGCGCTTTGTTGGGCAATGGCCGGAAGCTGTTTGTAATCGCCCACTAATACGAACTTGTCGATGGCGTTATGCTGCTGGTGGCGGGCTGAGAGGATACCAATCAGGTCGGGTTCCAGTATCTGTGAGGCCTCGTCGATGAGTGCCAGCTGGAAATGCTTCAACGTGAAGAGGTTGAGGCGACTGTTGAGAGAGGTCGTCGTACTCACGAAGATACGGGTGCGGTCGATTTTCTGCCGGATGTCAGTCAGCTTGGGGCAGTCGGCCAGGCTGTGCTTCAGCAGGTAAGGCACGAAACGCTTGTCGCACGACAGTTCGCTGCCGATGCGGATGAACGGGGTCTTCTCGGCAATACCGGAGTCGAGGAGCATGCCGCAGATTTCATCTACCGCCCGGTTGGTGTACGACAGGAGCAGGATGGACGTATCAGGGTCACTCAAGGCTTCTTCCACCATGTAGCGCAGGGCACACGAAGTCTTTCCGGTACCCGGGGGACCTACTAACAGAAAGTAATCCTTGGCTTGTTTCTCTTTTTGGATGAGTTCGTTGAAACGGCCGTATTCGCCGTTCAGGGTGACTTCCTCCTCTTTCAGTTCGGGGGTACGTACGCCCAACAGCAACTCTTTCCGGTCGGCACGGGCGGACAGAAAGGCGTACAGTCCGCGGAACCCATTGTAGGCCGAGGTATCAGAAAAATCATGTTCGATGGCGAAAAGGTCGTCTCCGCCCCCGATAATATCTTTGTTCTGCTGCCCGTTGCGCAAGACCAGTGTCATGCGGTCCGGGTGCAGTTCGAGGATGTTTCCCTTCATGAGGATGTGTTTCCGCAGGTCAGGTTCTCCCTGATAAGCATACAGAATCACCATGTCACCTGTACGGAAATTAGGCAGGAAGTCTTCTTCCTGTGTCGGAATGTGCAGTTCGATGAGGTCGTATCCTTTGCCCGGTCCGCTGCTTTGTTTCTGCAGGATGGTCAGTCCCAGCAAGATGTTGCCGGCCTCCAGTTTCTCGTGCAGCGGGATGTGCCAGTTGCCGGCAAATCCGTGCGAAGCATCGCTGCTTCCTCCGGTCTTGCTGAGAATTTGTTCCTTTGCCACGAACGTGAAGAAACGGTTGAAGTACGCCCGTTCCAGCGGGGTACAGCGTTTCAAGGTATTGATGGCCGTCTGCAACTGCGGTTCCTGGTAGTCGTTCCACAGCTTTCCGCTCACCTGCAACTCGTTCAGGAGGTCGGTGCTGAGGGAATCCACCACCTCGCCGATGGCTCCTTCGCCCAGCTGCATCTCGTTGTGTACGATGTAGTTGCGGAGCTTGATGCTTTCCCGGAACAGATTTTCGGCAAAATGCTCTAATAGCAGTCCGTCGGCATACTTGGAATAGAGCAGGAAGGTCTGCATGTGCTCTGTTTCCTGTCCGAAGTTGTATCGCAGCACGCCCTGATAGAGCATCATCTGGATGAAATGGTCTTCCTTGTGGCGGTGGTTGTATTCGTCGCGCTTCCCGGCCTTTTGTTCGATGAGCACCTGAAAGTCTTTCTGCATCATGTCCACACGTCCCTGCAGCCCCAGTTTTTCGCAGATGAAAGAGGCCTCGAGTAGGGTGCTTTTCTTGTTGAAATGCCGGATGTTGCGGGGCAATACATCATGTACAAACGAGCGGATGTTCATCATCTGGGCCTGCGCTTGGGCATGGAAATCAGCCGGAATCTGACAGGTACAGAAATCGAGGGCCGAGGCGGCAAAGAATTTCTGGATGGTACGGGGATAGGTGACCGGCTCTTGGGGCTGCTCGTTGATGTAGTCGTCGAGAAACTGGCTGGCCAGGTTACCCATCAGGATGGGGGCCGTATAGGCTTTCGGCTTGATTTTGTTCATGAAATAGTTGAGCGGATGGTGCCCGTATTCCCGGAAACAGGCCGCCAGCGAACTGATGTCAATCAGGTAATCGGGATGGATGACGATGAGGTTCGGAATGTAATGGTTCTCTTCATCCACCCGCACATCGAGCAGGTTCAGGGGCAGGTTCTCTGTCAGCAGGTCTTTCAGATACAGCAAGTCGCCTTGATACCCTCCCTTGGCATAGTTGATGATGATGAAGGGATCTGTGTCACTGTCGGTGGCTGCAAATATCTGGGTGTCGTTCCAACTGGTCACGGAAGCCCGCACGTAGGGAATGTGTGATAGCCGTGTGCCTTGATAGGGACGGTTGGAGTGGGGGATCTCCGGAAGAATGGAAGCCGGAATGTCTTCTTCAAAACCCAGCGAGACAAAACGTACCAAGGCACGCAGGTCATAAAGGTATTCCTGCATGTCGGCCTGAAAACGGTCGCCCATGGCAGCGTTGCAGTTGCGGCGCATGGTCTGGATGGCATATCGGTCGGAAGGCGTCATCTTCTTTTCCTTGCAGATGTAATCCAAACGGGAAAACAAGTTGGCAAAGGAGAGAGTGACCCCCGTGGTCAATTCATAACAAGCCTGCTCCAGCACTTTGTGGAGCAGGATGTATTTGGCTTGTAAATTGTCGGGAGCGGCCGTCGGCTGACGGTGAATCTGTTCGATGCGACGGAACAGATCGAAAGATTGGAGTTCGATACGGGACATGTGCGAAAAAGCAGACCGGCGTTACTGTTTGATTAAGTGATAGATACGGTAAGCCTTGGTCAGTCCGTTGAATTCTCCTTTGTACTGGTCGGTCACGTCTTCCTTGATGAGGCTGACAGAGGTTGTTTCTTCAGCTGTCGTTTCGTCTTCAAACAGCATGAAAGTATATTGCTGTTTGGTACTTCCGGCCATGGTGGCCTCAATACGCAGGTAGGGTTCTCCCGTATCTTCTGCATATTTAAGGGTACGTTCAAAAATACCGAGTTGATAGTTGTTGGTACTGTTCGGGAAAATTCTCAGTTCTCCATATGACAGGGAGGAATCTGAATAAATGAGAGAGAAGCGTCCTTCTGCCTGAATAGGGGATTCTTCTACGATGCGTGCCTTCAAGGTCGCTTCGTCTCCTTTAGTGAGGTTGTCACCTTCCACCTCGGCATCCAGACTTTCTACCCGATATTCATCGGTAGGATTGCTGACCAAGATGGAGACGGTGTAGCTGTTGCCTTCCCGGTCGGAAATGGTGGTAGAAGTCTGGCCGATGCTGACTGGAAGAAAGGTCAGGGTTTCTCCATCGTAGCGGTAGTCTGCGATGGTGGCATCTTCATTTTTGATAGTGTAGTTTCCTTCTCCTCCCCGGATGAAGAATTTTTCGCCCGTACCGAACAAACTGAGTTCTATGGTGCCGTTGGTTATTTTTTGCTGGTTGTCCGCGTTGACGAGATAAATCGGACCGTTATTGTCTTTGCAGGCTGCAAAGAGAAGAATGCAGGTGGTTAAGAGCATTCCTTGGATAAATTGCATAAGTTTCATAAGTCGTATAGTTGAATTCTTGCTTCAAATATACGACTTTTTTGGAACTTGTGAAGGGTATGGAGTAAAAACTAAGGTCAGTCTGTCTGGCTTTTTTATGTAAAAGCGGAGTGAGTGTCTGAGTACTTCCCTTGCAGTACTGTGGTACTCCCTTGGCAGTACTGTAGTACTTTCTCAGCAGTACTGCAGTACTTCCCAGAAAGTACTGGATTCGGATAAAATACTTTTAATCAGTTCTTTTCTTTTAGCGTATAGTCGCCGGCTTTTTCGTCAATCAGGTGCTGCAACTCTTCCAGTGACGGAACTTTTCCTTGGAAGGTAATGACAGCCTCCGGAGGAGTCAGGGTGACTTGGGCGGTGGCGCCTTCTACGGTGTTCAGCACTTTTTCTACCCGCGTGCGGCAGTGGTCGCACATCATGCCTTCCACCAAGTAGGTCTTCTGGACGCCGGAAACGGTTGGGGCAGGAGAGGGAGCGGCTGCCGGCTGTGCGGGTTCCGGCTGTACTTCTATGGGGCGTGTTTCCACTGCTTGTACTTCCACGGGCTGTATCGTTTCTTTGATGGCTGCGGATGTGTGAGTATGTGTGAATTTTTTCCGCTTCAACCGCAAACTGTTGCTTACTACGCTCACACTGCTCATGGCCATGGCCGCACCGGCAATCATCGGGTTCAGTAGGAAGCCGTTGATGGGATACAGGATACCTGCTGCCACGGGAACGCCAATCAGGTTGTAGATGAATGCCCAGAAAAGGTTTTCGCGGATGGTGCGTACGGTGGCTTGGGAAAGGCGGATGGCATCGGTGATTTTGTTCAAATCGGAGGAAATCAGCGTCATCTTGGCTACGTCCATAGCAATGTCACTGCCTTTTCCCATGGCGATGCTGAGGTCGGCCTGGGCCAGTGCGGCACTGTCATTGATGCCGTCGCCCACCATGGCTACTACTTTCCCTTGGCGTTGCAGTTCCTGAATGAACTGGGCTTTCTGCTGAGGAAGCACTTCTGCCTGGAAATAGGTGATGCCACATTGTTCCGCAATCTTCCGGGCGGTTTCCGGATTGTCGCCGGTCAGCATGTAGGTGGAGATTCCCATTTCCTGCAATTGTGCTACGGCTTCTTTGGAGGTTGGCTTGATGCGGTCGGCTATGGCCACCACTCCCAAGGCTTGCTTCTCATCGGCCAGCCAGATAACCGTCTTGGCTTCTTCGCTTAGGCGGGTCGCTTCTTCGGTCAGGGAGGCGGGAATGGCAAGTCCGTGTTGCTCCAGCAGGCGACGGTTGCCGGCATAATAATAGGTTCCGTTGATTTTTCCACGTACCCCCAGTCCCGTCAGACTTTCAAAGCCTTCCATAGGGAGAGGTTGCGCAGCGAGATGGTGTACGATGGCCTGTGCCAACGGATGTTCCGATGCACTTTCCAGGGTGAAAAGGATGCGTGACAGGGGGGCTTGCGACAGGCCGGCGGAGAGGTCGGTCACGGTCGGGTGTCCTTCGGTCAGGGTACCGGTCTTGTCGAGGACGATGGCATTGACCTTGCGAGCGGTCTCCAGACTGTCGGCATCTTTAATCAGGATACCGTTTTCGGCTCCTTTCCCGATGCCCACCATGATGGCAGTCGGCGTGGCCAATCCTAACGCGCACGGACAGGCAATGATGGTCACGGTGACAGCGGCCAGTAGCCCGTGGGTAAATCCGTTGTGGCTGTCCAGTAATATCCACGCAAGAAAGGCCAGTACGGCGATGCTCAGGATGGTAGGGACAAAAATAGCGGCAATGCGGTCGACCAATTGTTGCACGGGAGCCTTGCTGCCTTGTGCCTCTTGCACCATGCGGATGATATGAGCCAGCACGGTTTCACTGCTCACCTTGTCGGCGGTGAAACTGAAACTTCCTTTCTGGTTGATGGTGCCGGCATAGACTTTCTCGCCGGGGACTTTTTCCGTGGGGAGCGGTTCGCCGGTGAGCATGCTCTCGTCTACATACGAACGTCCCTCATCTACCGTACCGTCTACCGGTATGCGGGCACCGGGTTTCACTAATAGGCGTTGTCCGGCTTGTACTTGTTCTACAGGTATTTCTTTTTGGGTACCGTTCGGACTCAGGAGAGTAACGGTGGCCGGTTGCAGGCCCATCAGTTTCTTGATAGCCTCGGAAGTGTTGCCTTTGGCTCTTTCTTCCAGTAGTCGTCCGAGCAGAATGAACGAGATGATGACACTGGCGGCTTCAAAATAGACATGGGGATGAATGCCGCGGCTCATCCAGAATTCCGGCCAGAACAGGTTGAAGAGGCTGAAGGCATAGGCGATGCCCGTGCTGACGGCCACCAGCGTGTCCATGTTCGAGGTGCGGTGTTTCAGCTGTTTCCAGGCATTGCGATAGAAATCCCTACCCAGCCAGAAGACCACGGGGGTAGCTAGTATCCACATCACGTAGTTGGCATAAGTCCAGTCCATGAAGCACATGCCGATGATGGCTACCGGGATAGACAGAGCCAGGGAGCAGAGGGTGCGGAATTTCAGTTTACGGTATTTCTGTATGTGCGCGTCTTCTGCTATTTTTTCTTTGTTTGCACGGGTTTCGATGACCAGGTCGTAACCGGCTGCCTGGATGGCACTCTTCAGTGTTTCCGGTGAGCAGCTCTCGGGATTGTATTCCACGGTGGCGGTAGCAGCCGCATAGTTCACGCTGGCATGATAAACTCCAGCCTGTCGGTTTAAAGTCTTTTCTACTCGTGCGGCACAGGCGGCACAACTCATTTCGAGTACAGGGAATATTTGTGTAGTTTTAGATGTGTCCATAACGTCTTTATTTAGAATGGGACAAAATTATAACATTCTTGTTGGATTCTAAAATTTCTGTTTCATATTTATTTATTGGAACGACGAACGATTCTTGAACAGAATTAGTTACATTTGCGCAAAAATAAAATACAACTAATTATGTCGGAATTGGCCCCTCTTATCAGTGATTTGGCATTAATATTGATTAGTGCCGGAGTTATCACATTGATCTTTAAAAAATTAAAGCAGCCCCTTGTGTTGGGATATATTGTAGCGGGATTTGTGTGCAGTCCTCATTTCACGTTTACTCCTTCAGTGTCGGATGCAGACAATATCCAGACCTGGTCGGAGATTGGCGTGA
>ULMR01018645.1_pt1 | contig 11834 bp, 10 predicted proteins | sample 1951711 | NCBI WGS metagenome assembly ULMR01 (sample SAMEA4835556, study PRJEB28245) | human gut metagenome | biome: gut microbiome; material: fecal sample | place: Denmark | collected 2008 | reverse complement strand
GTAAAGGCTTACAAACGAGAAGTGTAAAGTATATTACAGATGATGAAGTTCGAGATATTTATTATAACAATTACTTTAAAGCTTCAGGAGCTGATAAGATTACCAATCCCCAGCTTGCAATTTATGTTTTTGATACAGCAGTTAATATGGGAGTTTCAAGAGCTAAAAAAATATTAGAGCAAAGCAATGGAGATCCAGAAACTTTTGAACAATTAAGGCGAGCAAAATATAATGAATTTGCTAAATCAAATCCAAGTCAGCAAAGATATTTACAAGGTTGGAATAATCGAGTTACTGCGGTTAAAAATTTTGCAAAGACTAATTTTCAAGATAGTTCAGATAGTGGTACAACAATGCTAAAAGTTGGCATTGAGATGAATGTGGATCAAAATGGAAATCACATATATACTCCACAGGAAATAGGTGAGATGTCGGCAGAAGAATTTGAAAAAAATCTACCAATAATAGAACAACAGTTGCAGAATGGATTAATAAAACAACAAGTTCCAGAGGTTGATTATTCAGGTTATATAAATCCTGTAAATGGTGGTGGGAAAATATATTCAAGAGAAGATATTGATAAAATGACATCTAAAGAATATTCAGAAAATGAAGCAGCTATAATGGCTCAGATGAAAGCAATAGGAATTCCTACAAATAAAGAATTAGAAACGTCAAGCCAAAAAGGAGGAACTGTATATGTAAAACCATATACAAGAAGTGATGGAACAGAAGTTCGTGGATATTATAGAGCAATCTAAAATAATTTTAGATTTTTAATATAAGAATAGAGCCATTATAAAAAGGCTCTATTCTTATTGATATTTTCAAATTATATAAATATCTAAATCTCATTGATAATTTAGGGTATCTCATATTGTAAGCAAAAATAAAATTGCACTTTATTGCACTGGGGTTAACTTTAAACACCAAGGCGATTTGAGCCTAATGTGGTCTTAAAAATTTGCAAATGGAGTGCAAAAGAGTGCAAGAAAAGAGTAGTTGAGTGCAAAAAAAGACCGGTACATCTCAATACTAAAAAACAGCCTCAATCGTGCTGTCTGTTTGATTTTTTTATTAAATTTTTCCTGTCTCAATGTCCCAGAAACCTATTACTTCTCCCACGTAAATTAATAAACACCCAAAAATTTTGCAATAAAAAAGACCCCTTAAATACGGAGTCTTCTTTAATATGGACGTTGACGTACGGTTTAACACTCCAAATTCGCCAAATTGCGGCATAGCTTAGGATTTGGACTAGTTGAAAACCTGCAATTTTTCTGACTGATTTTTCTGAACTCCTGTAGGCAAAAAACTGCAAAACTGTTGAAAGCTTGAATATGACTGCAAAACAAGTATGTCGCAACAAAATGAAAGGGATTTTTATGGCAAGGCTTAGTTCTAAAAAATTGAATGAGTTGAAAGAAGTTAATCTGCTGACAAATGAGGAGATTTCTAAATTGACAGGTATACCACTGTTTGCTGTTGAAAAGCTTTTCTCTGGGCGAAATCTTTACCCTACTATGTGGATGCTTGTTGCTCTTATGGAATTGTTTAGCTGTGATATGAAAGATTTCTTTGAGTATGATGAAGATTAGTTTGACAGCTATGAAAGTTTTTCCCGTCGCTTCCCAAACATTATTGCGAATTTGTTCTAATCTTTATTATATCTGAACTTATCTCCTAAAAATTTGTTTATAGGGCAAATTAACAGGAGAATTTTTATGTATTACTTTCCAAATTTAGATGAACAAACAAGGTTGAATATGATTAGTGAGCTTGAATTCGATATCCTCACAGGTTTATTTTATGAGCCGTTATCGATGACAGCGTCAGGCATGATTAGTTACAAACGGTTGTTGAAAGAATGCTTTGAAAAAGGTACTCCTAAAACTTTGCAGCAAAAGCTTACTTCTTCTTTCTTTAGGGAAAAAGACCGAAACGGTCGTAAAATTCCTTCTAACATTCGTGAAACTATTGCTTTTTCTGAGTTTAACCGTTATTATGTTCGTGCTTTACTCTTGCGTGCACTGAGTGAGGACAAAAAGCTTTGTGTTTATCGTGCAAAACAGGTTATGAACGAACGCAAGGAATCCAGATTAGCGGTTAACAAAGTCTATTTTGACAAAAGACAAATAGGACAAATGCTTGAATTGTTCAGGGATTACCGAAAACTGTTCAGCTCAAAACATGAACTTTTGCAACCGAACTCAGGACTTAGCCTTAGGCTTGTTGGTTCTTAAATGTAATAGAGGTTTTATTTTCTTGAACCAGTTTTTGAAATCTTTAATTGGCTCTGAGACAATATGATGACGATAGATTTCGATTGACTGTTTGTTACATTCATCTAATTCTAATAGTATATGTTTCATTTTTTCAGCGAGTTTAGTTCTTTCCTCTCCAACTGGTAACTCTGGACTAATATTGATACCATACAATGAAATTACTAAGTCTGAAACTTTCTTCACAAAATCTGAAATTTCTTTATCCAAATATATCAACGCATTTTGATATGCAATGCTTAATGTATTAATATCATTATTGTCAGCAACTCCATTTTCATAAATCTTTCCCAAAACTTTTCTTACTGCGAGACAGTTTTCCAAATATAGTTTTCTATCTTCACTGTTTACCTTATATTTGAACAATTTGAAACCACTGAAACCTGCAATCAAAATACCGAGTGCGACCAAAGTTTCTAGGATAGTTTTTGCATTTTCCCAAAATCCCATGACTTCTCCTACATATTATTATTACTTATTTTATATGAAACAAAGAATGTATCATATTTTATTGGTTTGTTATTGTTTTAGAAAAAAAGATTGAGAGTGGAAAGTTTTTGTACTTTTCTGCATACAAAAACTTTGTTTTAGTTATTCTTATATCTTTATCTGTTTTTTAGAAAGGTTTTCTAAGTATTTTAGAGATTTTATCCTTGAAACTGCACTTTTGCTTCATTCTAACAACAGAAAAACTACGCAATAGCGCATAGCTGAAATTTCTTCCCTAGTCTAATTTTTAGCTTTTGACTACAGAGACTACACTTTTTGAGCACAAAACACAAATTTTTCTTAGAAGTTCTTTACCACTGGTTTGAAATTCGGATTTATGGTCATCTCGTGAAGAACTTCACCGATTTCATTCTTTGGCAATATAGTTGAGGGATTTTTGTAGAGGATTTGCAGAAGAATTTTGATTGAAGATATGCTCATTTTATGTTCTTTGACAAGTATTCTAAGGCATTGAAGCCACTCAACATCGTACAAGCTGTAGAGCCTTTTCTGAACTTTGCCTGTTTTTACCCTCTGAGTATTGATCAGCTTTTCTGTGTCGTATGTTCTTAGCCTGTCAGGAGTTATACCCAGCCTTTTGGCTACAATACTTGTTGTTAGTAGTGGTTCATCTTTCTCAAACTTGTTCTTGAGTACCATATTTTACCCTCATATCCTTTTAATGATAATACACAAGGCAAATTATAGCTATTTGCATGTAGATATTCGCCAAAAGGATAAATTCTAATTTATAAAAACCATATTTACAAATTTAGTGTTTACGTGTATTATTATTTTAGTTATTTAGTAGTTTTTATTGTTACAGAAAGGCTTGGAATGAAAAAGAATCTTTTATCTTATATGATTTTATTGTTTGGTGTTATGATTTTATCTACTGGCTGTACGATTACGGCTAATACAGATATTTCTTTTGACAACAAAGACAATATGAAAGTTGAAACAACTGTACTTTTCCCTAGAGAGTTAATGGCATATTCTGATAACAGCACCTCAAATGATGATTTAACTAAAGATACAGAAACTCTGATTGACGGAATTAACGTTGAAACAGAAGTTCAAGAGGTAGATAGTAATGACGGTGTCGGCAACAAAAGAATAGAAATTTGTAAAAATCTATCTAGAGCTAAAAAAGTTGAACAGATAGGCTTTATTACAGCCCAAAATGCTGATATAGGAGTTTTAATAGTCAAAAATTATCTATTATTCAAAAAATATCTTTTAAGCGGTCAGATTATAAAACCTGAAGATGTTAAATCATATGACAGCAGTGTAAATCCTAATAGCCTTATTTCATCTAAAGTTCGAATTCAAGTTCCTTCACAGGCTAAAGGAGTTAAATCAAATACAGAAATCAAAGACGCAGATAACCAAAATATTTATGTTTGGAAAATTGACTATACTACAGTTAATCCCATTAACATTGAATTTTATATGCTAAACTGGGGTGCAATCATCGCTACTGTTATTGTTTTATTACTGTTAACTTTATATCTTCTTAACTCAGATAAAGGAAATTTTGATTTCAGTGTAATTTTAGCAAAATCTAAAGAATTTTTTGCGAACACTACACCGAAAAAACAAACTACTACGACAGAAACAAAAACCATTGTTAAACCAAAACAGAAGAAAAATCCTGCAAAGTTTATTGTCATTACTCTTGTTCTTTTATGCATTATAGGAGTGCCAATCTTATTTTCATTGCCTACAATTTGCAATATTCTTGTTGATAACAGTATCAAAAGTGTATATGTAGGAGAAACAGCTAAAGCTGTCCAAATTATAGAAATAGCAAATGCATTGAATTTTGACAAAAACACCGACCTATCGAAAGAGATATTCGCAAAAGGTCTTAAAGAAATAGAAAATAACGATACTAAAACGGCAAAGGTTCTTTTTGACTTAGTTGCAAAAACAAAAACTAAGAACTTTGAAAAATATAGTCAGGAACTTTCAGATATAGCTGTTAGTGCATTGAATATGAACCAATTGGCAAAAAGCAAAAATCTAATAGAAGCAGCTGCAAAATTTGATCTGAAAACTGCTCAAAAAACACATGCTGAATTTGCCAAGAAAAACTTAACCTTGTATACTGCAAAAAAATACAATGAGGCGCTAACTGTATGCGATATTTTACTAACATTGAAATCAAATAATTATGAAAATTGGTTTAGAAAAAGTTTAGTTCTGATGAAACTTGACCGAAACAAAGAAGCGGTGGAAACTTTCACAAAAACAATCAATTTGAAAAATGATTTTGCTACTGCTTATCTTAATAGAGGATATATTTACCAAACAAAACTTGCTGAATATGATAAAGCTCTGTATGACTTTAATCAGGTAATCCGCTATAGTTCTGACAAAAAACAAATTGCTCTTGCAAGAATTAGCATAGCAGAAATTTATACTAAAAAGAAAGAGTATCGAAAAGCAATGGATAGTGCATGGATGGCGAAAGAGCTTTATGAATTGCTAGGAAATTACGAAAAAGCTGACGAATGTTTTAGATATTTTGATTATGTTGCAGAGTTGGAATGCAACCGACCAAATGGATACTGTTACTAAGGGGATAAAAATTATGAAAAATTTGATAATAATATCTTTACTTGTACTATTATCTGGGAATTGCTGTTATGCAAGTGATATGAACAGTATTTTTTATGGAATTAGAAGTGGTATAGATGTTCTTTCAGATGTTAATAGATTACGAGGTCAAGTTAACCAAACGAATGCTCAAAAACAAAAAAGAGCAAACAAGCCAACAGAAGAATCACAGGCAACACAGCAACCTGTGCAACAAAACTCTTATTATGCTACACAAAACACAAATAGTTATTATGAATCTTCTAAAAATGAAGAAGGTACTGCTTTCTCTGCCAAATCTAAATTTTCACAAGGGAATATTTATCTTAAACAGGGAAAATACCGAGAAGCAATTGACAGCTATTATGAAGCCAAAGAACTTTTTGAATCCATAGGTGATACTGAAAATGCTCAAAAAGCAGGTCAAGCCTATGATGAAGCTATCGAGATGCGTTGTGAATTCGGCGACTACTGCATGTAGATATTCTAAAATTATTTACAATCTGTAACTCTATATTGATTTATCTTTTTTATCATGTAATCTCATGCATGTTGGGTGAAAAATCACCTTGGAGTACATTTAAAATAAAATATGCAAAGTCTGGAATTTTCTAACTGCTGGTAGAAGCATGGATGAAAAAATATCGTGGGTAGACTTAGACATCCTACGTTTGTCGGAAAATCAGGGAAAACCTTTAGAGAAATTCCAATATCGAAAAACTAGGGGCTGAGCTGAATTAGTTTAAATTGCAATTGTAGCTGAATCATGTATTTGATGTCTAGCGAACGCCCTAAATAGCTCGCTAACCTCCTTTTCTTTGAGATATGACCTTAATTATTCTGCAAGTGTATTACTGTATCTAAACATTGTATCTGCATTCTGCAAGGAGTGTTGATTTGTGTCTTAATATGGTACAACGCAGAAGTGTGTCTAAAAGCAGAGTGCTTTTAGTCGCTGAAACAAATTATTGGCATATTCAACCAAAGTAAAGGAGAATTTATTATGCCAAAAAATATGGCAAAAATGATAGTTTCAGATTTCTCTGAAAACGAAAAACAAATGTTAGCAGAACTTCTTCACATTATTGTGAAAGAAATTGTGAGGGAGGTATGCAATGACTAATTTTGAAGAAAAAAGATTTTTACCAGTACCTGTGACACAAGCAGAACAGGATAATCCAGACGAAAAAATTTTAGATGAGACTAACCTTGAAGAAGATCAGGATATTACAATAGCAAAAAAATTATGTATAGAACCTGTGATGATAGTGGTGCAAAAAGATGCCCGATTTCCTCTAAAACAAATTGTGGAAAAATTTTTGCTAAGAATACATGTTTCAGACGAACAATCATCTGTTCTGATATTGCTTTCAGGTAAAGCCTTTGTTGATTTTAGAACTTTTGCCAATGAGCTTGGGGAGTATTTTACCTGTCTAAATTTTGGTGTTGGTCCAAAAGGTTTTAACAAATTCAAATACCACTTACACGAAAGTACACCACGTAGAATTATATATGCTTGTGGTGGAAGTCAATTCGGACGCTTTGTATATAAGAATGCGGAAGTTATGTATAGTCCGTTTGATGTTAATTATTCAAAAAAATTGGATATCTCAAAAAATTATGATAATCTTCAAAATAGCTTGATAGATATAGACAATAATTGTCGTCCTGAATTATCTATGTCGGGAATAGCACCTAATGAAGTGGCTTTCAAATTTTTTATGAATTTAAAGGAATGTTTTTTAGACCCAAAAACTCTTTTATGTTTTGGTGCTGCTATTGCTACAGTATTTTGGGATTTGTTCCAACAAGAAGTTAAAGGATTTCCAGTAATTTTCTTTTTAGGTGAAACTCATTCGGGGAAAAGTACATTAATGTTCTGTTTGTCATCTTTATTTGGCTTGACAGATAATAGCATTATGTCTGGGACATCTACCCCATTTGCAATCACAAAAGAACTTGGGGGAAGAATATGTATACCTTTATTTATAGAAGAATTAGACCAAAATTTCTTTAAAAAGTATGCTGAAAACATCGTAAAAGTTGTTTATAGTGCAATACCTCGTGAAAGAGGAACAAAAACTGGTGTTGAAAAATTGCCAACATTTACTTCATTTGTTGCAACGTCAAATTATTCTTTTGTGCAACCTTCTGAAGCTTTATTATCTAGAACATTATTTATTCACATGAAGAAATCGGATTTTGTTCAAGAAAATTTTAAGTACTTTGATGAGTCTTTACGGAAAGATCTATCTTTAATATTACCGAGACTTTTGCTATACAGAGATTATGTTTTACCTATTTTTAAGTCTGTATATCAGAATCTTATTAATAATATTCCAAATTACAGTGGTGATAGGTACTTGAGAAGTGTAGCGATGTCATGTACTATGTGGATTTTGATTAATAAACTTGTAGGGCAGAACTTATTTAATTGGCAACAAATGGTTCTTGAATACTATGGATATTATGAAAAAATTTTGAAATCTAAAGTGACAAATGCAGATATGATGTTAAGGCATATCTCAAAACTTATTGACAATAAAGATTTGCGGTATGGAGTACATTACAAGCTTATACGTGATGTAATCTTACGCCTTAACCTAAGCAAATTTATTACAAAGTTCAATATTCTTTATGGTAATACGCAAGAGCAAACCCTTGAAATGAGTGACTTTTGCAATTATGTAGCTAATGACAATCGTTTTGATTTAGAACGTAAGGTTATGGATATTGGTAGAACTATATCTATTAACATTGCAAATGAAGATTATTTACTTGATACAGTCAAAGCATATAAATATGACCAAGCATACCATGGAAAGTATGAAGATGAGAGTGAAATGTAATATATCACAATTAATCAAAAACTGCCCTGCATAACTAATTGCGGGGTAGTCTTAACTTTATCTAATAGAAAAAAGGAGAAATATTAAAATGAAAACACAAAATCAAAAATTAGAAAAACTTAAAAGTGCTGCTTGTATTATATATTGTAGGGTATCCAGCAAAGACCAAGCGGACAATACTTCACTTGATGATCAAGAAAGGCTGTGTATAGACTTTGCAAAAAAGTACAATATGAAAATCGAACACATCTATAAAGAGGACGCAAGTGCCATGAAACCAGAAACCCGACCTTTGTTCAATGAAATGGTTAAAAAGCTCCAAAACGGGGCAGCAGATGTCGCAATTTTTGCCTTTATTGACAGAATGTCAAGGAATCCCATTGACGGATACAAAATTCTTAAACTCGTTGAAGAAGAAGGCTTGACTGCCGTTTTTGTTCAGGAAAACCTGAGCTTACAAGCTCCAATAAGGGCTCATGAAATGCTTATGCTAGACACTATTTTAGGTGTTTCTAACTATAGAGTTCGTCAAGATAGAGAAAAATGTTTAGCGGGAATTAAGGCAAAGGCATTGGGTGGTTTCCGCCCTTGCCGTCCGCCTTATGGGTATGAAAATGACGGACCAAGAGACAAAAGGCAGGCTGTTATCAGCAAAAAGCGTGCTGACTTCGTCAAAAAAGCCTTTGAACTCTATGCAACGGGTAATTATACTGTGCTAGAAGTTGTTGATAGACTGTATGAATTAGGTTTTCGCTATGAATTACAGTCATCTAAACTTATTCCAAAACAATCGCTTATATCTATGCTGAAAAATCCTTTCTACACAGGTAAATATTATGTGAGACAGGCTGATGAGTATGTAACAGGGGAGCACAGGGCTATTATTTCAGAAGAACTCTTTGAAAAAGTTCAAAAACTTCTTGATATAGCTCCAAAAGCCCCACGCAAGCATAATTTACCTTACTCGAAACTCTTAACCTGTTCTAATTGCGGACATTGTATGACTGGTGATGTTAAGGTTAAACCAAATGGCAAAAAGTATGTGTATTACCGTTGTACCAATCCAAAATGCAGGGAACATGTATATGTCAGTGAAGCCTTAATTGATGATGATTTATGTGCATATCTGAAAGAGATACGGCTAGGACTTATTCCTGAAGAGATTGCAGCAGGAGTTCTTAAAGATGAACTCTATGCTATGACACAAAAATTATCTATTCTAAAACGTGGTCGTAGCCATAAGTTTGACGCAGAAAGACGGGCATGGAACGACATTTCAAAAAAAGATATTACAGATGAACAGTATATTAAGGGAAAATTTGCTAACATTCAAGAAAAATATGGTGATTTAGACTCAAAAATATATGTAGCTGAAAATCAAATCAAAACAGTTAAGTCTAAGGTTGCTGAGGTTTTTGAAAAGCGACTTTATGATGTCTATACTGGCTTTGAGACCACCACAAAACGACAAGTTCTTGAATTGGTAGCAAACATCTTCAAATGTGATGAGAATGGTCTAAAAATGACCTTCAAATCTGCATTTCGTAAGATTAGACGGCGATAGTGTTCTTCCTATTTATTATCTTGTATGAAGTTTAGATTTTTTTATCTGAATTTTCAGCCGCACAAATTACTTGTGCGGTTTTTCTTTGCCAAAACGACACCAAAACAACCCAATGACAACACAAAAGTTACATTCCACAAACTTCTAAAAGGCTTAATTTGAGTGAATTTTAGCCAGTAGACTACACAAACTACACTTTTGTGAGAAAATCTTACAAATTTTCTTTTTCGACATGATTTTTTACCTTAGATGTACTCTATTACTGGATTTCGTAAATTTTTATGAACCATTTTGCAGATTTGAGTAGATTTCTATTGCTTTCAGCCCAGTTATTTCGAGATTTCCTTAGCGGGAAATCGTCCGCCAACCTTACTTTACTTTCTTGCAAAATGAGTAAAAATAAAAACAAAGAAGTTCAGAAAATTCTAAGGAGTTCAGATTATGACTAGCAAACAAGTTGTTATTTATGCACGTGTATCCAGCAAAGAACAAGAACGTGAGGGGTTTTCTATTCCAGCCCAGTTGAAACTTTTACGAGATTATGCAAAGAAAAAAGGATTTGAGATAGTTCAGGAGTATTCTGATGCAGAAACAGCCAAAAAAACTGGTAGAACAAATTACAATGCTATGCTTTCCTTTTTAAAGGCTAATCCCGATATTAGAACTGTCCTTGTCGAAAAGACAGACAGGCTTTACCGCAACTTCAAGGACTATGTTACTCTTGAAGATTATGACCTTGAAGTTCACCTTGTGAAAGAGGGCTCAATTATTAGCAAAAACTCTAAATCTCATGACAAGTTCATACATGGGATTAAGGTACTTATGGCAAAAAACTACATTGACAACCTATCCGAGGAGATTACAAAAGGATTACATGAAGGGCTTGAACAGGGTTACTGGCCATTTCAACCACCCTATGGCTACAAACGAGGTGAGAAAAAGGCACTCTACATTGATCCTTTGAGGGTTATGTTTATCCGCAGAGCTTTTGAACTCTTTGCAACAGGTGAATATTCTATCCGCAAACTCTGTGAAAAACTTTATTTAGATGGCTACTATTACCAGCAAAACAAACCCAAAATTACCAAAACCGTATTAGAAGGTATGCTCAAAAATGTTATCTACACAGGACAAATGCGTTGCAATGGTATTGTTTACCAAGGGAAGCACCCTGCAATAGTCAGCTTTGACCTCTTTAACAAAGCTCAACAGGCTTTCCAAAAGGTCAGCAAGTCCAAAGTACGCAAAAACTTTCATTTTCTCTATCCTGGTATTGCAAAATGTGAGGTTTGCGGCTATGCAATCAGCGGAGAACGCAAAAAATATGAAAAAGTTTACTATCGCTGTACCCACAATGACCCGTCTTGCACAAATACCTTATGCATTTCAGAAAAGGAAATGACAGCTTCATTCCGCAGACATCTTTTGAGAATAGCCTTAGATGAAAAACTATATGAACTCGTCAAAACTTCTCTTGCAGAGAGCCTGAAAGACGAACAAAACTATCACAGGAACGAGGTCAAAAGGCTTAACAAAGAGATAGAAGAATGCACCGAAACCCTCAAAAAGATGTATCTCGACCAGTTGAACAAAGTTATAGATATGGATTTGTGGATTACTTTCAAAAATGAATATGAGTTCAAGCTGAACAGGCTGAATGCAGAATTGCAAAGACACCAAAATGCCAATGTTGACTATTTGGCAACAGGAATGAAAATTTTAGATGTATGCAAAAAAGCTGGCATGTCTTACTCTGAATTGTCTCCCGAAATGATTGCTCAATTAGTTCGACAGACCTATTCATCTGTTACAGTGAAAGACAAAAAAGTCAAAATGTCATTTGCTGAACCGTTTGCGACACTTGCGAAGCTAATTAGACTTGCAAAACAAGGCATTGAGGAATATGGCTATGACGAATTCGCCAAAACCATTGAAAATACTAAGGAAGAATGTCTTAAAGGCATTAAAAAAGAGCCCGAAGGCTCATTTGAATGTGTTTCACCAAGTTCGATTTGTTCGAAATGGTGGGCCGCAGTGGACTCGAACCAC